>JGI20151J14362_10000722_pt1 | contig 24375 bp, 27 predicted proteins | sample COG_01_FD_14362 | JGI IMG/M metagenome (IMG submission 14362)
AGCCAAAAAATTCGCCTTGTTCAATTGAACTACCGGAACCGCCAGATTGTTGTTGAAATGCGAAAGCAAGCGTTAACAGATCACCTTGTTCACCAAAATAACTAGAACTTGAGTAATAAACTGGATTGGATTCTATATCCAGAAAACTATAAGAGATGCGAGCACTATAGAGTAAATGATTATCTTGATTACTTTGGCCTTTCAAACCATCAAATATTCCTAATGCATAATGCACTCTACCCGTAGTACCCCAAAACACACCGCCTTCACTTCGACCCAATGTGCCAGCGCTAGCGCCGTAACCAGAAGGGAAAAGTGGCTGTGTGTATTGGTTCCAATTGAGCGAATAAAATGGCCCGTTCTTATCAATTCGGTCTGAAGGGACTAATGTGCGACCGATCCAAACATTAATGCTCGGGTTAAATTCAAACCTTGCTATAGCATCCATCATAAATGTCTTTTGATGATTCTGCTTATCCGTATTTACATAAAACTTCAGGTATTTATGTACCTGTGCTTCAAAATAGAATCGTATGCTATCAAATGAAAATTCATTATTATTATCGAAATCACTTTTTCTGGAATCAACCTGCATGCGAATACCTGTGCCTGCAGTAAGCCACAGGGTATCGCTATGTTTGAATTTAACTCCGGCACTGACTGGCGCAGCAAAAGAAAATGAAAAACTAGTGATTAATAAACATATAGTCCGACGAAAGAGACTACCTGTACTTAATCTTTTTACGTGAATCATTTGCATGCCTTATGTTTAAGATTAAAACGCATGTATGGATTTCAATTTAATACTGTACTTGAATTCCAAAAGTAACTTTATCAACATCCCTGCCAGCATAACCGCTGGCATTAGTGTCGCCGCTAACATAACTCAAATTCAATTTAGCTTTGTGGCCTGAAATAATATAGTTAGTACCAATTTCAATTGATTCATTTGTGGCAGCACCACTTGGATCATTTTCCACAAAACGAAAATATGGTTGAAACTTGCCAAAAACAATTTTTCTAGGATATAAGTAACTTAATGTTACGAAGAAAGAGTCGCCATCAAACAAGCAGAAACAAGAACCTACTGAGGGAGCCGATACTGGCGTAAAGTCTGAATCAAAATTTTTATACTCTGCTTCAACAGTAATAACGCCTTTATCGGACAGAACTGTTTCGGATAATAGATCAATCGAATAACCAAAAAAATCACCTTGTTCGATTGCGCTACCACTGCCGCCATCCTGATTTTGCAATGTAAGTGCAACAGTAAACAAATTACCTTGTTCACCAAAGTAAGTAGAACTGGTGTAATAGCCGAAGTTGGATTCAACATTCAAAAAATTATACGTTAGTCGAGCAGCATAAAGTTTATTGTTTGATTGATTACTGAAACCTTTCAGGCCATCAACGATCCCTAGTGCATAATGAAACTTACCCGTTGTTCCCCAAAAAACACCGCCTTCACCGCGCCCCAGACTTCCCGCAGCACCACCTAATTCAGTAGGATATAAAGGCGGTCGGTATTGTATCCAGTTCATGCCATAAAAAGGGCCACTCATCCCGATACGGTTCCCAGGAACTACCAGACGGCCTACCCAAAGGTTGAAACTAGGATGCAACTCAAAGCGAGCCATCGCATCGATAAGATCAGTAGAGTCGTGATTCTGCTTATCGGTATTAATACTAAACTTCAGGTATTTATGTACCTGTGCTGCTATATATACACGTATGCTGTCGAAAGATACTTCAGCATTATCATCAGCATCACTTTTTCTGGAGTCCAATTGCATACGGGCGCCACCACCAATGCTTAACCAGAGAGTATCACTGTGTTCAAACTTAACACCGCTAATAGCGGGCATGGTGACTAAGGAAATAATACTTAGAATTATGAGCTTGGTGATTTTTCGAGCTTGCTTACTACGGAGAAATTGGTGTTGCACCATAAACATATCCTTGCCCTTTTTATTAGTTCGCTTTCCCCCACAACTTTGTAAGCATCTAGCTAATATTTTACTTTTTTTAGTCACCATAAACTAAAGCTTGCCATAAACAAGACCGGCAAGCTGTGTTTTATTTAGGCTTAGATATACAGGTATTTTTAAAACGACATTTAAAAATAATTATGCAGAACTAGGCTATGACTATAATTTATTATAATTTTCCTTTAAGTTCTCAAGAATGACGTTAGCATCATCCCCGGTTAACCATTCACTATCTTTATTCATAACAATAACTTCTGTCTTATCACCGACGCCAGTCAAGCTTAACTGGTAAAGTGTCCCCTCATCTTCATCATCACCCCAGAATTTTAATTTTGATAAAAGTCCTTTTTCTTCTTTCTCAGCTTCCGGCATAAAGTAACGGAAATCATAAGTACCTTTTGCTTGATCGCTATCTTCAATCAAATACCCTGCTCGTTCTAATATCATTTGAGCTTCACGCCAAGCACGTGTAAATTCTTGCGGGATTGCCAGATAACTTTTGCCATCACCGACATCAAGTATTTCTGCCTTAGGTTTTACTGGTTTAGGCGTTGCAACAGGTGCTGTTGAAACACCACTTTTTGAACTATTGGATGTACTTGCTACGTTAGCAACCTCAGTACCGTAAAAATGCAGATTCAATTTTCGAATAACATTCTTTTCCATACGTGTGTCGGCCAACGCATCAAGCCATTCACCTTCGGATAAATCCTGCTTTTCACTCGACATGAATAGTATCGTACCGCCAGACTCATCAGGTTCTGTAAAAATCTTGAATCTGTATCTGCTGCTACCATCTTCTTTCCAATCCGTTTCAAGCACGCCTAATTCTGCATCATCCAAATCGATGACATACTCTTTTTCTCTCCAAAACTCTTTCAGTTTAGGCCATATATCAAAAGACGAACCTCTCAAGGCTAACCATTGTTCACCATCTGCCTCACCTGAGCCTAGCACTGTTCCCTGTCGTTTGTTTTGAGAACGCTGCCGTTCAAACTCACTCAATGATGTCGACTCCTCTCCAGGAATCTTTGCCGAAAACTCGCCTTCCGTCACTGTCAGATCAGGAGGGACTTCCAGCGTAGGCAAACCCTTGCTTTTTTGATACGCAGTTCGCTTATCAGGTAACACTTTTTCCAAATCTTCAACGCCTGGAAGATAAGAACAACCAAAAATAGATAAAAAACTAAATATTAATACGAGATTACGAAAAATTATCATTGTGTCTTTATATAACTCCTGCCTGTTTCATGGCGTCTAGTAATTTGGGTTCCGCTGATTCAGACATCCAGGTCATTGGCAGTCTTATCCCTGCTTGAATAAAGCCTAATTTATGTAAGGCCCATTTCACGGGTATTGGATTTGATTCAATAAATAATTCTTTATGAAGACCGTTAAGTGTATTGTCTATCGCAGTTGCACCCTCAGCATCACCACTCAACGCTAATTGACACATCTCATGCATCGCCTTGGGCGCGACATTAGCGGTAACCGAAATCACCCCGTCTCCACCTTCAAGAATAAAATCTTTGGTAGTCTCATCGTCTCCTGTTAACAGAAGAAAATCAGCACCAGCACCATCACGAATCTGCTTAACCCTTGTCAGGTCTGCAGTCGCTTCTTTAACGCCGATAATATTTTTTATCGACGCCAAACGAATAATCGTCTCCGGCAACATATCACAAGCCGTTCTACCGGGCACATTATAGAGAATTTGTGGTATATCAACCGCTTCTGCCACTGCCTTATAGTGCAAATACAAACCTTCCTGGGTCGGCTTATTATAGTAAGGCGTGACCAGTAGGCACGCATCTGCGCCAACTTCTTTGGCACACTTCGTTAATGAAATCGCTTCAATCGTTGAATTTGCACCAGTACCTGCAATCACAGGAACACGACCATTAACGATATCAACCATCTGCCTGATCACAGCACAATGTTCTTTTTCAGTTAATGTGGCAGATTCGCCAGTTGTACCCACAGCAACAATCGCATCAGTACCCTGCTCAATATGGAATTCGAGCAAATTTTCCAGTGCCTGACTATCTACTGCTGTATCTGGGTGCACCCCTGCTAACATAGGGGTGACAATGGCAACCATACTTCCGGTAAACATATGAATAGTTATTATGAGTAATTGACAAAAACGTGTATGGTACTTAATGAAGTAACCCTATGACAAGGACATTAGACTTTATATAATGTTCATTGCAGTTAGATAACGACAATGACGCTAATTATCAGACCATTTATATAGTAATTACCTAAATATCCCCCAAGTTTAAGATGCAAAACTATCTCGTTGTCAGTGCTCTGGTCGAAAATTCCAGTGAAATCATACGTAAATTCTCTAAACTGTCTAAAACTAGCGGCTGCAATATCGTCGATAGTCGGTTTAAAGTCCTAGGACATGAACTATCCGTAATGATTTTCCTTACCGGGACCTGGGATGCCATTGCTAAAATTGAAGATATGCTTGGAATCCTCGCAAAAGAACACCAAATCAAGATCCTCACGAATCGGACTACTGTAGACAAATTACAAGGCGACTCTATGCCCTATGCGGTTGACGTTGTCGGGCTCGACGAATCCGGGATCATATTTGATATCACCGATTTCATGTCGAGCAATAATCTAATTATTCATGAAATGGCATCAAATACCTACGAGGCTTCGATGACTGGCGCTAAGATGTTTTCCTTGCATATGATGGTCAATATCCCGTCGGATTCGTCTATCGCATCTATTCGGGGCGATTTCATAGAATTTTGTGATCGTCTTAATCTTGATGCCATAATGGAGCCAGTAAAATAAAGGATGATTGATTAACAGCACTATTGAGCGCATTGCTGCGTTGTTTCCTCGCTCAACCCTCGTCTATCGATTTGATATGTCTCGGGTACTCGCTGCGGGACGCCTTGCACTGCATCTCACTATCATAATTAATCAATCATCCTTAGGTAAACTTAAAATATAAGAGTAATAAATAAATTATGAGTAAAGTCAGTATTGGGAAAAAAGTTCCCGCATTCAGCCTGCCGGCAACCGGCGACCAAACCATCAAACTCTCTGCACTCAAAGGTAAAAATATTGTTTTATATTTTTACCCTAAAGACAGTACCCCGGGATGTACGTTGGAAGGTCAAGACTTTCGCGACAACATCCGTAAGTTCAGTTCCCGCAACACCATCATTCTCGGGGTCTCACGGGACAAGTTATCTTCCCACGAAAAATTTAAAGAGAAACAATGCTTTCCCTTCGACTTGTTATCTGATGAAGACGAGACGCTCTGTAATCTATTCGATGTCATTAAAGAAAAAAACATGTACGGAAAAAAGCATATGGGCATTGAACGCTCAACCTTCTTGATTGACGAAAAAGGAATCTTGCGTAAAGAATGGCGCAAAGTGAAAGTGAAGGAACACGTCAATGAGGTTCTTGATGCCTTGAAAGCACTTTGAAATAATTTTTATACCACTATGTCATCAAATAATAGCTCTCGCCTTTTTGTGCTTGATACAAATGTACTCATGCATGACCCTGCTTCGCTGTTTCGTTTTCAAGAACATGATGTTTTTATTCCTATGGTCGTGCTGGAAGAACTTGATCATGCCAAAAAAGGGGTTTCTGAAGTTGCCCGAAATGTCCGCCAGGTAAGTCGTTTCATTGATGAAATAATTAATGATGCCGAAACTGATGACATTAATAACGGTCTAGGACTTAATTCAGCAAGAACATTAAATGGGAATATTGAGCCTTGTGGGAAGTTGTATTTACAAACACAGATATTACCTGACAGTTTGCCAGAATCTTTGCCTGGTAAAAATGCAGATAACACTATTTTAGGCACCACACTATCCTTACAGAAAAAATACCCGGATAAAGTTGTTATCTTGATTTCTAAAGACATTAACCTGCGAATTAAAGCGCATATCCTGGGCATTAAGACTGAAGACTACACCAGTGATCAGGTGTTGGATGATGCTGATTTACTTTATACCGGTATCAATGAATTACCTGCCAACTTTTGGGATACAAAATCTGAGGCACTCACTTCCTGGCAAGAAGATATGCGCACCTTGTATGAAATAAAGGGGCAACCACTTGAAGAGTGCTATCCACACCAAAGTCTCTACAGCAATGAAGGCTCTGGCTTCGAAGCGCTGGTTAAAAAGACTGACAAAGATAAAACAACATTAGTCCATGCCATTGATTATAGAAAAGAGAATCACGCGGTATGGGGTGTAAATGCACGAAATCGGGAACAGAATTTTGCCTTAAATCTGTTAATGGACCCCGAAATAGATATGGTTACTATTCTTGGTGCTGCTGGTACTGGTAAAACGTTGCTGACACTAGCCGCCGGCCTGGATCAGGTCATGGAAAAGAAACTATATCGTGACATCATCATAACCCGCGTGACTATCCCAGTCGGGGAAGACATCGGCTTCTTGCCTGGCACTGAAGAGGAAAAAATGGCGCCGTGGATGGGTGCATTACTGGATAATCTTGAAGTTTTAACAAGCTCAGATGAAAGTGGCGAGTGGGAACGCGCCGCTACCGCAGATATACTAAACAAGCGTATTAAGATCCGTTCACTCAACTTTATGCGCGGACGCACCTTTCTTAATCGCTTTATTATTGTAGATGAGGCTCAGAATCTGACAGCCAAGCAAATGAAAACATTAATAACACGTGCCGGCCCCGACAGTAAATTGATTATTCTTGGAAATATTTCACAAATCGACACACCTTATCTCACAGAAACCACTTCAGGCCTTACCTATGTAGTAGACCGTTTTAAAAACTGGGAACACAGTGGCCACATAACATTGATGCGTGGTGAACGCTCACGTTTGGCTGACTTTGCCAGTGAAGTCCTCTGATAAAAAACTGGTAATTTGCTTCTGCTAAATCCTGACCATGATTTGGATTAAATCGGCTATAGATTTTAGAAATAATGCCGATATAAATATTGACTCATTTAATGCATCAATACCTATGATTGAAACAGACCATGCAGCAAGCTATACAACAAAGTTCTTATAGCGTTCTCCCTCAAGAACAGTCATATCAAAATGACTTGCTACTTGCCGCAGATTTTCAACGCGCCGTATTACCGAAAATTATTGATGTAGATTACCTCGATGTAAATTTGATTTATAAGCCTTACGATTCTGTTTCTGGTGATGTTTATGATTTTATTTTAAACCGGGAACGAGAACTCGCCATCTTCGTTGGTGATGCCACTGGTCATGGCATTTCAGCAGCACTAATGACCATGATGGTACATATCGCCATTGATAGTCTTAAAGCTAATTTATCCACGGATGAATCCCTACGAAAATTAAATCGATTAATTGCCTCTCGAAACACAGGCCGGTCTGTCAGCAGTGTCTTAATGCGAATCGCTCCTGATGGCACAATGAACGTAACACATGCAGGTCATCCATCGGTGATTATCATACCCACAGATGAATCTGAGCTTGTACTATTTGATGAAGCGGGTTGTGCACTTGGATTATTTATAGAGGAACCCGTGAAATATATTGAGGAAACATATCAATTAAAACCAGGTGACAAAGTCATATCCTATACAGACGGACTTATTGAATGGCGCAATGAACACAAAGAGGTTTATGGGATTGATCGACTATTTAGTTACATCCAAAATAATCGCTCGCTTGAATGCGAACCCTTGATGCAGGGAATTTATAATGATGTTGAATCATTTGCTAACAACCAAGCAATCAATGATGATTTAACATTGTTGGTTGCAGAATACAGTTAGTTACCTGACATCAAAACGTACAAAACTAACTCTGCCCCTGCAAAGTAGTATCATCACTTTCGTATGTCGGCCAAACATTGATTAAGGCCTTAACCAAAGTCGCTAAAGGAATAGCAAAGAACACACCCAGGAAACCCCACAAGCCACCAAAGACAAGAATCGCAACAATGATTGCAACCGGATGCAAGTTAACAGCTTCTGAAAAAAGTATTGGCACTAAAACATTACCGTCTAGAAACTGAATGACGCCATAGGCTACCAATAGCCAGACAAAATCGGGTGTTAAACCCCATTGGAAGTAAGCAACAAAAGCGATCGGTAGCGTAACTACTGCAGCACCAATGTAGGGAATCAACACAGACAAACCCACTATCAAACCTAACAGTGGCGCATAATTAAGACCAAATAAAACAAAAGTAATATAGGAAGCGCTTCCAACAATTATGATTTCGTTGAATTTACCACGCACATAATTACCTATCTGCGCATCCATCTCTATCCAGATCTCATTTATTAGTCGCCTCTCTTTGGGCAGAAAACGTCCCAGCCAATCTATGATGAGTTCCTTATCTTTTAGAAAAAAGAAGATCATAAGTGGTACCAATACAAGATAAACGAGTACTGTAATAATGGCGGGTATCGAAGCGACAGAAATTGAAAGCACACTCCCCCCAAGCTCGCTAAAACCCTGACGAATCGTGATGATCAATTGACCGACATAATCTTCTGAAATGAACTCGGGATATTGCCCTGGTAACTGCAATAACAAGGCTTGTCCATTATTAATCATATCCGGCACTTCCTGAAAAAACTGACTTACCTGCTTTGATAATAGGGGCAACAGCCCGAATAGGATAAACATCATAAAGGCGACAAATAAGAGATAAACAAGATTAACTGCCAAAAACCTTGAGGATATTTTTCTTTGTAACTTGGCTACGCCACCTTCAAGTAAATAAGCAATGACCATCGCCGCTAACAACGGTGCTAACATCTTACCCATTGTTAGCAATACAATAGCACTAAGAACCAGCAAAACGACTAATAATGCCGCTTGCGGATCAGTAAAGTATCGTCGATACCATGAATTAATAAACTCAAACATCTTATTAAATAGTTAAATGTAAATTATTTTCATCATAACGATATCTTACCTAGACAGCGAGTTTACATAGGCACGTATATCTAAATTACTGACAAAATTATATGGTATTAAAAAAAAGGGCGCCGGAGGGGGTGGCGCCCGATAAAAATACAACAAAACTGTTGAGGAGGGTTAAGCAAATATAAAATTCTATGTGTATCTTTATTGCAGGTGTTGTGCCAATGTTTGTTTTTAATATATTTCAGTAACTTAGCTTACAAATAATTCGTATATGTTTAAGAATTGCACTACGGCGGTGAGTTTTAGGACGCATATGGTGCATTGCAATACCTGTTTTATGAATCTGAATAATATTTATATATCCAATGGATAAATCACAATTATCTAGTCATATAAAATCGTGGGGGACTGAATTAGGCTTCCAACAAGTTGGTATTACAACGACTGATCTGGAAGAGGATGAGGCGCACCTTATAAACTGGCTGAAAGAAGAACGCCATGGTGAGATGTCGTATATGCAGCGACATGGTACGAAACGAAGTCGCCCAAGCGATCTTGTGCCGGGCACTATCAGTGTTATTTCTCTGCGAATGGATTACTTACCCCCCTCTAGTAAACATCCGGCTCAGGTATTAAAGAATAAGGAGCTTGCGTATGTTTCCCGATATGCAATGGGCCGTGATTACCACAAACTTATGCGTCGGCGTATTCAGAAACTAGCCACCAAAATAGAAACACATTACGGAGATTTTGGTTATCGCTGTTTTGTCGATAGCGCACCAATCCTGGAAAAAGCATTAGCACGAAATGCAGGACTGGGATGGATAGGTAAACACAGCAACCTCATCAACCCTAAAGCAGGCTCATGGTTTTTCCTGGGTGAGATTTATACCGACTTACCGCTCGAAATTGACAAGCCTTTTACAGAACATCATTGCGGAAGCTGTAACGCTTGTATCGACATATGCCCGACTCAAGCAATTGTTGGCCCTATGCAGGTTGATGCGCGTCGTTGTATATCTTATTTGACAATAGAACTACGCAGTTCAATCCCGGAAGAATTTCGCAAGATGATTGGTAACCGTGTTTATGGTTGTGATGATTGCCAATTAATCTGTCCATGGAATAAATTTGCCAAGAACAGTGAAGAAGAAGATTTTCGCGTGCGTAATGGCTTGGATGCACCCACATTAATTGAATTATTTGCCTGGACAGAGGCTGAGTTTCTAAAGAATACCGAAGGTTCTGCCATTCGGCGTATAGGGTATGAATGTTGGTCCAGAAATATAGCTGTTGGTTTAGGTAACGCAACTAAAACTGATGGAACAATTAATGCATTAAGGTCTCGAGAAAATGATCCTTCTGCAATGGTGCGTGAACATGTTTCGTGGGCGCTTGCCCAACATGAGTGTCACTAAATTATAATTTATTAACTATTTAGAAAACATTGTTTCTGTTTCTACATTGAAGATAGTGCCTTCGACACTCATTACACGGACTTTCATCCCCGCCGGCATATCTGAACCTTTAACTCTCCAGGTAGAATCATCAACCTTGATCTTGCCCACACCATTCACTATTGCCTCTTCAAGTGTAAAACTGCGACCGACATATTGTTCCCCACGTCTATTGAGATTAGGTTGATCATTAACATTAGGATTCGACTTTTTATGTCGTTTGTACAGAATTAAACAGACGACTGATAGTACACCAAAAATAATGACCTGAATTAAGACGGGCATGTCAGGGATCACATAAATTGACAGTCCAACAACAAAAGCTGAAATGCCCATCCATAGGAAATATGCTGCGGGTAAAATCATTTCAATAATAATCATTACCACTGCCGCTATAAGCCAGTGCCAAAATTCAATCTGATCTAACCATTCCATAAGTGTCTCCTTACTCTTGGACGCTTGAAGTGTCTTTATCTTTACCAAAGGTCTCTTTGGCAATCTCTGTAATGCCCGCTATTGAACCGATTAAGCTACTGGCTTCCAGAGGCATCAGTACTACTTTTGTATTCGGTGCTGCGGCGATATCTTTTAGGGCATCGACATACTTCGTCGCAACGAAATAGTTAACCGCTTGTATATCACCTGTTGCTATTGCATTAGAAACATCAGTCGTTGCCTTTGCTTCAGCTTCAGCCTGACGTTCTCTTGCTTCCGCATCACGAAAAGCTGATTCCTTACGACCCTCTGCTTCGAGAATAGCGGCTCGCTTTTCACCATCTGCTTTTAAGATTTCTGCTTGTTTGAAACCTTCTGCTTCAAGAATATTAGCTCGCTTTTCACGCTCTGCTTTCATCTGCCGTGCCATTGAGTCGACCAAGTCTTTTGGTGGAGAGATATCCTTAATTTCGATACGTGTCACCTTAACACCCCACGGACTTGTCGCTTCATCAACCACCTGCAATAGCTGCGCGTTAATCGTGTCTCGTTGTGATAACAATTGATCCAAATCCATTGAGCCCATGACGGTTCGGATATTGGTCATGGTTAGATTCAAGATCGCACGTGTGAGGTTATTGACCTCGTATGCTGCTTGAGCAGCGTTAAGCACTTGAAAGAAAACAACACCATCGACCCTAACCATAGCGTTATCTTTCGTAATGACTTCCTGCGAGGGGACATCAACTACCGTCTCCATCATATTCATCTTAGCGCCGATTCTATCAAAGAAAGGAATTATGATATGCAGGCCGGGCGACAATGTCCGCGTGTACTCTCCGAATCGCTCAACCGTATATTCATTACCCTGAATAACAATGGTTACTGCTTTGGTTATGACGACAAAAATAAACAGTGCTAAACAAAATATAAAAAATGCTAATCCAGTCATAAGCTTGTTCCCTTAATTTTTGTAATATTAGTAACTTCGATTATTTTATAAAACGTATCGTATATGGGTAACGGTAACGCACACCTTCATTGGCTTTGATGGAGGCCATAATGACAACAATAATTTGATAGATGATTAACACACCAAGCAATAAAAATCCGATAAAAACCAACATCAATATTGCTGAAACAATAACAGCAATAAGCATCGTTAATTGAAAATTCAGTGACTCTTTACCCTGATCATTTACAAAAGGCATCTCATCCTTCTTAATCAGCCAAATTATCAACGGGCCAAGCACACTGCCAAATGGGATTAAATAGCCAGAGAAAGAAATAAGATGACACAACATACCCCATAAACGCTCATCTTTATCAGGTGAGTTCACATCTTCAATATCCTGAGCCATACCGATCTCCTGCATGAACAGTTCGCTAATCGTGTAGTTGTTTTTTGTTTGTTGGAAACATTATCATTCCAGAGGTGGTTTGTCTCAGGGAATTATCGCTTACTGGGCTCATCGTCATTATTTTCCAGATTACCGTCAAAATTCTCATCGACCATGATAGACATACCGGGAGCTGCCTTATCAAGCCAGCCGCGAATACGCTTGATGAGTACGTCTTCCATCTTATTAAAGTAATGATCGGCTCCTTCTATCTCTAATTGAACATACTGTCGATTATTACCTTTTTTTGCCGCAAGACGTCTATCCGGAGCCTGATTGATGACATTCCTAAAATCACGGCTACCGAATATGTCTAATACCGGAATTTGAGTTTTTTCTACCAAACCCAGTATATCCATTGCCGGCTTTAGAAAAGGGTAGTCTTGTAAACCGAGCGCCACTAAGGCGACAACCTTCTGTTTAGCTTCTTTTTCTAGATAAGCAAGCGAAGTAGCCGCACCGAAACTATGCCCAATAACAACAATATTCAGGAATTTACGTTCACGCAAACAACGCACAGCGGCCTTAATCCTCTCTGCCCCCTGTTGTAGCGTTTTACCATAATCTTCAATCTGATTTTCCGGTGCGACAACGGGCAATTGGATCGACAAGGTAGTCCAACCATGTTCGGGCAATCTGGTACGCAGGGGTGATATCGTTTGTGGCCAATCCGCATGCCCGCCCATTGCATGCAGAAGGATTACCGCACCATGTGCGGTTTCATTGGTTTGGCTGGTAAATAGCGCTAGAAAATCCTCACCTTTTGCATCAAGCCATAGGATTTCCGTGCCTTTCAGATTCTCCGCTAACTTTTCAGTCGTTCTTTTCTCCCAATCCCTGTCCATATTGTCGGCAAGAACGGACAATGCATTCCCCAGAATCAATAAAAAAACAATATTTAATGTCGCTATCTTTCTCATAATCATCTCTTAGACCTCAGTAACTATTTAGCAACAAGTAGGCCAGATAGTAGCGATGCACGGGCTGATCAGGTAAAGTTGCCCCACTTTAAATAGCGTTTAAATCAGAACGAACGATAAATTCATGACTAATTATGTAATCGCACCTTCAATCCTGTCAGCTGACATGGCACGACTCGGCGAAGAGACCGAAACAGTATTAGCTGCGGGCGCTGATTTTGTCCATATCGATGTCATGGATAATCACTATGTGCCTAATCTGACCTTCGGCCCCGTTGTCGTCAAGGCCTTACGAGACTTTGGCATCAAGGCTACGCTAGACGTGCATTTAATGATCAAGCCAGTCGACCGCATTATTCCCGATTTTGCGGCTGCGGGTGCCAGTTATATTACCTTTCACCCTGAAGCTTCGGAACATGTAGACCGGAGCTTGCAGTTAATTCGTGATAATGGTTGTAAGTCAGGCCTGGTTTTTAACCCAGCCACACCACTTGATGTGCTGAAACATGTCATGGATAAGGTGGATATGATTCTGTTGATGTCGGTAAACCCTGGATTTGGTGGACAATCTTTTATTAACTCGGCCTTGGATAAACTGAGAACAGCAAGAAAATTGATTGATGATTCTGGTAGAGATATCCGACTCGAAATAGATGGTGGCGTTAAAATTGATAACATCCGCGAAATCGCCAAAGCAGGCGCAGACACCTTTGTTGCTGGCTCAGCTATTTTCGGTAGTGATGATTACCAAAAAACCATTATAGCAATGCGAGAACAACTAGCCCAAGCCAATAGCTAGTCTAAAATCGATTTATTCATTTTTACCTTGCGCCAATTACATTATGTCTATCAATACACCTGAACTAGTTTTGCTTGACCTTGACGGCACTTTGGTCGATTCAATACCTGATCTCGCCAATTCAGTTAATAAAACGTTAGTAGAATTTTCAATCGCTGAAAGAGAAATTAATAGTATCCGCAATTGGGTAGGTAATGGAGTTGAAAAACTCTTGCACCGTGCAATCACCAATGACATTGATGGTGAGGCAGAGCCTCAACTATTTGATAACGCTTATACAAGCTTTATGGATACCTACAGTAAAAACATGTGCGTAATGAGCGTCTGTTACCCTGGTGTTCGTGAAGGTATCGATTATCTAAAAGAAAGAAACATTAAACTCGGCTGTGTCACAAACAAGAGCGGACAATTTGTTGGGCCAATTCTGGAAAAACTCGGATTGATAGATGACATGAGTATTATTATTGCCGGCGATACACTACCTAAAAAGAAACCAGACCCTTTGCCATTATTACATGCAGCTTCGTTTTTCGAAATCGATCCAAAAAACTCTTTAATGATTGGAGATTCAGTCAGTGATGTTAAAGCAGCACGTGCGGCTGATTTCCAAATCGTTTGTGTCAGTTATGGTTATAACCATGGCAATGATATTCGTGACACAAACCCGGACGGCGTCGTAGATTCATTAGCAGACTTGCCACAGTTGTTTCATTAATGATTATGATCAACGAAACCGAATTTAATCAGCTCGCGACTCAAGGATATAACCGTATCCCTTTAATGCGCGAGGTATTGGCCGACCTTGATACGCCTCTTAGCACTTACATGAAATTATGTGCCGCACCCTATTCCTATTTATTTGAATCGGTGCAAGGCGGAGAGAAATGGGGTCGCTATTCCATTATTGGCTTGCCCGCAAAAAGAATTATTACGGCAAATGGCAATAAAATTACGATAAAAGAAAATGACAATGTTATTGAAGAATACAATGTCGATGACCCATTAGCAGAAATCGAGCGCATTCAGAAAAAGTATAAGGTTGCTGAAATTGACGGTATGCCGCGATTTAATGGCGGTCTTGTCGGTTACTTTGGTTATGAGACAATTCGCTACATTGAGCCGCGCCTGTTAAATAACAACGATAAAAATGATAAAGACGATCCCATCGGTTCACCAGATGTTTTACTAATGGTATCTGATGAAGTTGTTGTGTTCGATAATCTTGGTGGCAAGCTTTTTATTATTGTTCATGCAGATCCGATTATCGCCGACGCTTTTTCAATGGCAAACCAACGCCTGAACGAACTCGTCGAAACACTAGCCAATAAACATATCGACAAAACAGAATCGAAAGAATCTCGCACCGTCAATGAAAATGATTTTATTTCCGGCTTCACTCAAAAAGCTTATGAAGCTGCTGTTGATAGAATAAAAGAATATATTGTTGACGGTGATTGCATGCAGGTTGTCTTGTCACAACGCCTCTCTATACCTTTTAAATCAAATCCAATTGATTTATATCGCGCCTTGCGTTGCCTCAATCCTTCACCGTATATGTATTTTCTTGACTTGGATGATTTTCAAATTGTCGGCTCGTCCCCAGAAATATTAGTGCGTCTTGAGGATGACATGGTTACCGTTAGGCCGATAGCCGGCACACGCCCACGGGGAAAGACCGAAACAGAAGATATAGCGCTTGAAAAAGAGTTATTAGCCGATCCAAAAGAATTAGCTGAACATTTAATGTTAATCGATTTAGGTCGTAACGATGCTGGTCGTGTTGCTGAAATGGGCAGTGTGGAATTGACCGACAAAATGATCATTGAGCGTTACTCTCATGTCATGCATATCGTCTCAAACGTTACTGGAAAATTAATCGAGGGCATGAGTGCTATTGATGTCTTACGCGCCACCTTCCCTGCCGGCACTGTCTCCGGCGCACCAAAAATTCGCGCTATGGAGATTATCGATGAACTGGAACCGGTAAAACGTGGTGTCTATTCTGGTGCGGTAGGTTATTTATCATGGAATGGTAATATGGATACCGCGATCGCTATACGTACTGCCGTCATTAAAGATAAGATCTTGCATATACAAGCAGGCGCAGGCATTGTCGCCGACTCAGTACCCCGCAACGAATGGGATGAAACCATGAACAAAGGCCGTGCTATTTTCAGGGCCGTTAGTCTGGCAGAAAAAGGCCTGACATAATAAGGTAAGACCATGTTATTAATGATCGACAATTATGATTCCTTTACCTACAACCTGGTTCAGTATTTTGGTGAGCTAGGACAAGAGGTGCAGGTCTATCGTAATGATAAAATCTCAATAGCCGAAATAGAAAAGTTGGCGCCTAATCATATCGTTGTTTCACCAGGGCCATGTACCCCTAATGAAGCTGGCATATCCATTGATGTGATTAATCATTTCAAGGGGCAAATTCCATTGCTAGGTGTTTGTCTTGGTCACCAGAGTATCGGCCAGGCCTTTGGCGGCAAAGTTGTCCATGCACATGATATTATGCATGGCAAAACGTCAGATATTTATCACAACAATACCGATGTATTTAAAGGTTTTGAAACCCCTTTTACAGCAACACGCTATCATTCTCTGGTCGTTGAAAAAGAATCGTTACCCGATTGCTTTGAGATTACCGCATGGACACAAAACAAGGACGGGTCTATGGATGAAATCATGGGACTACGACATAAAGAACTTGCTATATCGGGCGTGCAATTTCACCCGGAATCAATCCTTACGTCATTTGGCCATGAATTGTTGTCAAACTTCCTTCATATTTCCTAGATAAACTAAAAATGGATATTCAAGCAGCACTCAATAATGTCATTGCCGGTAAAGATTTAAACCGTGCTGACATGCATTCCGTCATGCAGACTATTATGCAAGGTGAAGCTACGGCGGCACAGATCGGCGGTTTGTTGGTTGCGCTGCGTTTAAAAGGCGAAAGTGTCGATGAGATTACTGCTGCGGCTGAAGTCATGCGCGAGCTTGCTGAAAAAGTAAATGTTGATAAAACAAATCTGGTTGATACCTGTGGAACAGGTGGCGATGGCGCCAATACCTTTAATATCTCAACAACCTCTGCCTTTGTTGTTGCCGCTAGTGGTGCCAAAGTTGCCAAACATGGTAATCGTTCTGTTTCCAGTAAGTCTGGAAGTGCCGATGTTCTTGAAGCTGCAGGCGTGAACCTTCAATTAAATTCTGAACAGGTTGTTAGCTGTATCGAAAGTGTAGGCATAGGTTTTATGTTTGCACCAATGCATCACAGCGCTATGAAACATGCCATTGGCCCGCGTCGCGAGTTGGGCATTCGAACTCTATTTAATGTCCTCGGACCATTAACTAATCCCGCCGGCGCGCCTAATCAAGTGATAGGTGTGTTTAGTAATGATTGGCTCAACCCACTTGCAGAAACTTTGAAGCAACTCGGTAGTGAACATGTCATCGTTGTTCACGCAGAAGACGGCCTTGATGAAATCAGTATTTCAGCTAAATCATGTATTGCAGAATTAAAAGGCGGTAAGATTGAAAACTACGAAATTAGTCCGGAAGATTTCGGCATGAATAGACAACACATCTCAGCATTAGCAGTTAATGGTGTTGAGGATAGTTTAAGCAGAATGCAATCAGTATTGGATAATAACGATGGAGCGGCAAAAGATATCGTTTGCCTTAATGCTGGCGCAGCTATTTATGTAGCAGGCCTTGCCGATTCAATACAAGAAGGCGTATCAAAGGCACTATCAACTATCGCTTCTGGTGCCGCAAAACAAAAACTCGAACAACTTATTCAACACAGCCAATCATTTAAAAAATAAAAATTATGCAAGCTGATACACCTGATATCTTAAAAGACATACTCAATTATAAAGCTGAGTATGTAGAGCACGTCAAAAGAACGTCATCTTTACAAGACCAAAAACATCGGGCGGCTGATTGCGAAGCTACACGTGGCTTCACTGATAGTTTGCTTAGAACCATTTCAGAAGGTAAGCCAGGTGTTATTGCTGAAATAAAAAAAGCCTCTCCCAGTCGCGGCATTATCCGCAAAGATTTTCATCCTGATGCCATTGCCGAGAGTTTTGCAGAAGCAGGTGCCAGTTGTTTATCAGTATTAACTGATATACAATACTTTCAAGGCTCTGACGATTATTTAAAACAGGCCCATGCCGCTTGTGAATTACCAATCATACGTAAAGATTTTATAATTGATCCTTATCAAGTATACGAAGCAAGAGTTATTGGTGCTGATGCTATCCTGATTATTGTTTCTGCATTATCAGATATGCAGATGCAAGATCTTGTCGGTACTGCCAATGAGGTTGGGTTGGATGTTCTGGTAGAAGTACACGACCGTGTAGAGCTCGAACGCGGCATGATGTTACGCACACCTCTGATTGGTATTAATAACCGAAACTTGCATACCTTTGAAACGGATCTTGATACAAGCCTAGGCCTCTTGGTAGATGTGTTCCATGATCGCACCGTTGTTACGGAAAGTGGTATTCATACAAAGGATGATGTCAGTTTAATGCGTAAAAACAACGTTAATGCCTTTCTTGTTGGTGAAGCCTTTATGAAAGCAGACAAGCCTGGAGAAGAACTCAAGAAACTTTTTTTTACTAATTAATTTACCTAACCTGGTGGAAAACCATCATTTCAATATGGAGCACTTAAAAATGTTTACTCACAGTTTAAAAATAAGCGTAATAGCCTTAGCCTTATCATTTTCTTTTATTAACACCTCAGTTGCCGATGGACATGAGCTTGAACTGATGTGGGAAGTAAGTGGTTTAGGCAACCCGGAATCAGTTGTTTATGATCCTGTACTTAATCATCTATATGTTTCCAATGTTAATGGCGGTCCACTTGATAAAGATGGGAATGGTTATATTTCTATCGTTTCTATGGACGGCAGAATTATCAATGAAAAATGGGTGACTGGTTTAGATGGCCCAAAAGGCCTCGCGCTTTCAGGACGTACGCTATACACCGCTGACATTGATGCACTCGTTGCTATAGATGTTAACCATGGTCGCATCACTGATAGATATACGGTCGAAGATCCTAAATTCACGAATGACTTGGCTGCTGCTCCAAACGGTGATATTTATATGTCGGATATGTTAGCCAACCGAATTTATTTATTATCAGGAAGTACGCTTAGCATTTGGATAGAATCTGCTGACCTGGAAGCGCCTAATGGCCTAGATGTGGTGGGCGATGATGTCATTCTCGGCGCCTGGGGCGTAATGACCGATGGCTTTGCAACTGCTGTTCCTGGCCACTTAAAACGTATCTCTATTAAGGATAAATCAATCACCTCAATTGGTGACGGTTCTGCTGTCGGCAATATGGATGGTGTTGAAGTCGATAAAGATGGTGGCTTCTACGTCACCGACTGGATGAACGGCAAACTGTTTCATATTTCAAGTACTGGTGAAGCAAAAGAAATACTTTCACTAAAACAAGGTAGTGCTGATCATGAATTTATTATCGAGAAGGACTTGATGTTTATTCCGATGATGAATGACAACATCATGTATGCCTATAAAGTTAAACGTTAAACTGGCATTCATCAACGCCACCAGCTTTGTTTGGTGGCGTTGAAATCAATATAAAATTACAAACTTTATCTAGACCCCTGCTGCTTTTTTTATTTTCTCAACCTCAGCTTCCCAGCCTTTAACTGCTTTTTCGTAATAAACGAACACACAGTTTTCACAACCACTATCACAACACTCCGATGGGTTAGGCTTGCCTGGTTTTTCCGGTAACTTTAATGTAGCTTTCTTATTCATTGATTGTGAGTTGAAATAAACAATTGGTTTCTATCTTTGAAAGATTTGAATTCTAGTGCATTACCACTAGGATCAATAATAAAAAAAGTAGCCTGCTCACCAACTTCACCGGCAAACCTTATTGTTGGCTTGATTAAATAATCAACGGTTTGCTTATTTAAGCGCTCAACAAATTGGTGCCATGCAGCCCATTCCAAAACAATGCCAAAATGTCGGACTGGCACGGATTCACCATCAACAGGGTTTGTTTTCAACTCAGTTAAAACTTCCGGTTTCACATGAGCAGAGACTTGATGTCCGAAAAAATTAAAATCAATCCAGCTATTAGCTTCACGTCCAACTGAACAACCAAGGGTCTCAGTATAAAATTTTCGTGTTGACTCTATATCATCTATTGGGATTGTTAGATGAAAGGGGGAAAGCGTATTCACTTAATTATCTTTGTTCTGTTTACCGTAGATTTTAAATTTTTCAACGATTGTTTCCATCTCAATATCATCAATAAATACTGGTCCACCGCACTGCAAACTGATGCAATAACGTTTAGCTAATGCTTCGACCTCATGCGTTAAATTATAGGCAGAGACTAGCGAATCACCCACTGCGACCATGCCATGGTTCGCCATCAAACAGGCTGTGTGTCCTGCTAATGCCGTAACAATATTTTTTGAAAGATCGCTACTTCCAAAAGTCGCGTAATCTGCACAGGGGATTGTGTTACCACCTGCTACTGCAATCATATAATGAAATGCTGGGATTGGTTTTCTGGTGCACGCTAATGCTGTTGCATACGGTGAGTGAACATGAACCACTGCATTAACTTCTTCACGCGCTTCGTATATGGCGGCATGAAACGGCCATTCACTGGAGGGAATAAAATCACCCGATATAACGCGTCCATTTTGATCGCAATGAACTATATTGTCAGGAATTAACTGATCGTATGAAATACCTGTTGGTGTGATTAAGAATCCATCTTCACGGCGCACACTCAAGTTGCCTGATTTACCTGCACTTAAACCACTCGTGTTAAAGTCGCAGGCTATAGTAATAATATCTTGACGCGTTTTCTGTGAGCCCATAAAACAAACTTTTATGAATTAAACGTTAAACCTGAATAAAATCACATCACCGTCTTTTACGATATATTCTTTTCCCTCTGAACGCCATTTACCCGCATCCTTGGCACCTTGTTCTCCATTATTTTCAATATAATCATCAAAGCCTGTTACTTCGGCACGAATAAACCCGCGCTCAAAATCGGTATGTATCACTGCAGCAGCCTTTGGCGCGGTCGCGCCTATAGCAATAGTCCATGCACGTACTTCTTTCGGTCCCACCGTAAAATAGGTTTGTAAACTAAGCAATTTATAACCTGCACGAATAATACGATTAAGTCCCGGCTCTTCCATCCCAAGCGCTTCCAGAAACTCTTGTTTTTCGTTATCGTCTAATTGAGAGACCTCCGCCTCAATAGAAGCACACACCGGAATCAATTGTGCATCTTCTTTATCCGCAAGCACTTGTAATTTTTCTAACCACGGATTTGAATGCAAGCCATCTTCTTCAACATTAGCAATATACAAAGTTGGTTTTAACGTCAGCAATTGTAAATGTTTAATGGCTTCTAAAGCATCTTCAGATAATTCCATTGAACGTACAGGTAAACCTTGATCAAGATGTGCCATTATGGCTTCAAGTTGTTGCTCCTCCTGCTTTGCTGTTTTATCGCCACTACGCCCTAATTTAGTAGCTTTCTGTAAGGCCTTGCTTACCGATTCTTGATCTGCGAGACATAGTTCTGTGTTAATCACTTCAATATCTGATAGAGGATCAACTTTGCCCGCGACATGCACAATATTATCGTCATCAAAACACCGCACTACTTGGGCAATGGCATGGGTTTCACGAATGTTAGCAAGAAATTTATTGCCAAGGCCTTCACCTTTTGAGGCGCCTTCGACTAAGCCAGCTATATCAACAAATTCCATAGTCGTTGGTACAATCTTTTGAGGATTCGCAATATCTGCTAATTGATCTAATCGTGCATCAGGCATAGCAACAACACCAACGTGTGGATCGATGGTACAGAAAGGATAATTTTCCGCGTCTATCGCTGAATTGGTTAATGCATTAAAGAGTGTTGATTTCCCCACATTCGGCAGACCAACAATGCCACATTTAAATCCCATAGTGTATTCCGTAATTTTAAGAGGGTGAGTCGGCTTCAGGTTTAATTTTCTTATTCAGTTCTGTCATCAATTTATTGAGATTGTCCTCAAAGAACTGATCACTCCTTTCTAAAGCCAGAGAAAAAGAGTCTATTATTTGATTTTCCTCATCCACGCTCGCACGACCAAGAACATACGGCACAACCTTGTCTTTACTGCCGGGATGGCCAACACCAATCCTCAGTCGTAAAAATTCGCTGCTGCCGGTGCGTTGAATAATATCGCGCAAACCATTATGTCCACCGTGACCGCCACCTTTTTTCAATCGTGTCGTTCCGGGCATCAAATCAATTTCATCATGAACTACCATGACTTGATCGATTGCTAGCTTGTAATAATTCATCAATGCCTGCACAGCCGCGCCACTGTCATTCATGTAGGTCTGTGGTTTACATAGCCAGCAATCTGTCGAACCACTTTGATATCGACACACTTCAGCTTGAAACTTTTTATCGGGAGAAAAGTTTAGGGAAAGTTTGTTTGCCAAGGCATCGACAAACCAAAAACCGGCATTATGCCGAGTCATCAAATATTCTGGGCCCGGATTACCCAGGCCCACAATTAATTTTACGGAAGCCGGCACTCAGACTCAGTCGTCGCCGTCTTTAGCGCCTTCTTCTGGTGCTGCGTCTGCCGCCGCCTCTGCGGCCTCTTCTGCAGCTGCATCTTCTGCTTCATCAGATGCCATTACTTTAGGTGCCTGTACAGAAGCAACTGGTTGATCTTCTTCATGGCCATGCAAGAGATCGGCTATTTGCACGCCTTCTGGAAGTTTTAGATCGCTAAGATGTACAGTATCACCCAGTTTGACCTCTAACATGTCGACTTCAATGTATTCCGGCAAATTTTTCGGTAAACAAACAATTTCCATATCTGACATCAAATGGCTAATAACACCACCTTCATTTTTAACACCAGTACACTTTTCTTCATTAATGTAATGTAAAGGTATACGCATAGTCAGCTCTTCATTTTCTGTAATGCGTAATAAATCGATGTGCAGCAAGGTTCGTTTGTATGGATGGCGTTGCAGATCTTTCAAAACAACACTTTCAGTTGCATCTCCCGTCTTGAGTGTCAAGATATGAGAATAGAAAGCTTCATGCTCAAGATTATGCATAACTGCATTGTGTTGCAGCGATATCATGCTTGGATCTTTGTCGGTACCGTAAACAATACCGGGCAATTTGCCGTCACGGCGTAGGCGGCGGCTCGCACCTTTCCCTACATCTGTCCGTGCTTCGGCGATGAGTTCAAATTCATTCATTTTTTACTACTCCTTAATATTTAAGGGTTATTGATTACCTTCTGAACGCGACCAATCAGAAGAATTTTTTACATCTAGGTTAATCCAGAAACATTGAGCTCAGGGATTCACCTTCTGCAATACGACGCATACTCTCAGCCAGCATTGCTGCCACGCTGAGTTGTCGAATACGATCACAGGTAGCAGCCTCTGAGCGAAGCGGGATTGTATCTGTTACTACCAATTCATCAAGTCTTGAATTCTCTATATTTTTAATTGCATTGCCGGAAAGCACGGGGTGGGTACAGTAAGCAACCACTTTTACCGCTCCAAAATCCTTTAGAGCCCCTGCTGCATTGCATAATGTGCCTGCTGTATCGACCAAATCGTCAATAATCACGCAGGTACGGCCATCGACGTCGCCGATGATGTTCATAATCTCTGATTCGTTCGGATTTGGACGTCGTTTATCAATTATCGCCAGATCCGTGTCATCCAGACGTTTCGCCAAGGCTCGGGCACGCACCACACCACCGACATCGGGAGAAACGACCATTAAATCAGGGTATTTATGCTTCCAGACATCACCCAACAAGACTGGCGAACCATAGACATTATCCAATGGGATATCAAAAAAGCCCTGAATCTGATCGGCGTGTAAATCGACGGTTAACACCCTGTCTATCCCTGCCACAGCGATCATATTGGCAACTACTTTGGCGGTTATCGGTACCCGTGATGAGCGTGAACGTCGATCCTGACGTGCATAACCCAGATATGGAATAACAGCGTTAACTCGGGCTGCTGATGCACGCCGGAAGGCATCGGCCATGACCAATAATTCCATCAAATTATCATTCGTCGGCGCACAGACCGGCTGCATGATATAGACATCTCGACCACGGACATTCTCATTGATCTCAACCATGACTTCACCATCGCTGAATTTGCCAACCGATATCTTGCCCAAGGGAATATTTAGATATTCCGCTGCCTTGAGCGCTAATTTTGGGTTTGCATTACCACTGAACAACATCATATTGGAGGTGGTCATGAACTTGCGTTCTCCAGGCTATTTAAAAAAATGGCTGGGGTACGAGGACTCGAACCTCGGAATGCATGGATCAAAACCATGTGCCTTAACCAACTTGGCCATACCCCAATTAATCGTTTCTAATATC
>JGI20151J14362_10000729_pt1 | contig 24324 bp, 18 predicted proteins | sample COG_01_FD_14362 | JGI IMG/M metagenome (IMG submission 14362)
AAAAGCAATTTTGAAATAGTCCAATAGTGATCGTTGTAGTAAATTCCAGGCGTGCCGGCCAGCGCGTGTAATAATTATATTCAGATGTTTTTTTTTTTAAATGCTGTACGAGTCGTACGTTTTTATTCCTCTGCTTCTCTTACTCACTCTCCTCGTTCCGCGTTGCCTAAATATGCCGGTTCACTAGGCGCATACTTCACCGTCTCTAAACCACCACTAGAATACTTTGTACTTAAGTCTGCCGTAGAAACCTTCTGGTCGGAGGCAAGTATTTCGTACGCGTCGATATATTTCCCAAACGGTTCCACGAACGTCTTCTTCGTGTGTTCTATTAAGCCATCCGTGCTCATCATTTTCTTCGCAAACTGCGTCGCGCGTTTGGAAATAGACGCGCATTCGTCCGGATTTTCCTTGGCCCAGTTCACCCGTTCTTCTAAGTTTGAAAGATCCTCGTCGAGAGGAATATAATGCACCCACGGCTGAATGTCGTCGTAGAACGAATCTCGCATCGGCGTTTCGTGATGAAACAGAACGCCAGGCATGCCAAGAAACCAAAGGGTAGATTTCCACGAAGTACCGCCTCCACCTCCAAAGTCCGCGAGATACTTGTAATTCGAGTAATCGCAAGCGTCCATCTCGTCAGAGGTGAAAAGATTGAATTTATCGTCGATGCAGGAAGATTGCGGCGCGTGTTCGTTTCTGTCCGTAAACTTTATGTCGAAACTCTCCGGATTCAACGACCCGAGTACGGCGGCGTACAATCGCGGTGGAACTCGCTTTTCCACCGTGCTCGCCGGCGACGAGTGCAACACGGCATCTATGATTGTAGACCGACTCGCGTGGCACAGCCCAAGTTGGTGCAAAAACTCAAATCCACTCCCAGTTCCGACACTTTCGTACTCTGAAAGATATCGCCAATCTGATCCTCTCCAAACCAATTTTGGAATGAGCGAGTTGTACTTATCTATTCTTGCCGCGTTGCTATCGTACGTTTCGATGTACATTCTATCTTCCGAGCATTGCGATGGTGACGAAAACCAGTCGCACTGAGCGTATTTATCTGGGTTATATGCGTGCGCGATGCACGGGGCGAGCGGCAACGTCGGCGCTTGTAATAATCCAGCTATCTTTGTTGGGTCCTTCGGTATCGTTCCAAAGGTGAATATTGGCGCCGGCATAGAGCCACATCCGCTACTCGACCCAGCGCACGGGTTCTGTGGGTAGTCTTGCGTCGCCCAACCCATATGGAACGGTTGGTTCTCAGCATTCGACGCGTCGAATCTATCGGCAAACTCAGTCGAAGCGACGGCGTATAAAAAGTCAACCGCGCCCGATGATCTGTCGTCCACATTCAACTCCTCGTCGACTTGTTTGAGAGTCCACATGGTGAACTCGTAATGCGGCGTCCAGCTTAGTATGTGCATTGGCATTCGCGGTTGTTCTGGAAGAAGCATCGTTCGCGAATCCAAAATATCTTTATACGATAAGGAACTCGGTATGTGATAACTGTTCCCACCAAGTTTTCCTTCTGCCTGTTTGTTTTTGTTTTTGTTATCATCCTTGTTGTTCACGACGTAATTCTTAATCTTATTGCCTTTCTTGTTACCGCCAACATTGGTTCGTCTCAGAGAGAAGAACGTCGTGAGAAGTTTGTTCGTCGTCGACGTCGACGACGATGAAGACGAGTTTTCAGCTGCCCCGGTGTGTTTCGTGTAGAAATGTGTTGGTGGAGGTAAAGACATCGCTCCGATCGTCACGGAAAGGAAGAGCAACGAAGCTAAAACGCTCATGCTAAAAACATTGTGCCACACCGCGTTTAAAAACGCATCCACGCCGAAGTAAGCGCTCCAGCTCGTGTACTTGTTGTTGAGTATCAAAGATTGCGATTCCGGCGAGTGCGTTTGGCTGTACCTCATTTTACTCTCTCTTTTGCCTCCGTCCTCTCTTCTGATTTCACTTTGTCTTCTTTTACTGTGATGATAAAATAATAGACGCGACTCTTTCACTTGGCGATCAGTGCGACGTTCTTCGTCTGTTCTTTCTCGGAAAGTTCTATCAAACGCAAAAGCGTGGCGTCCTGATTTAAAAGTAAAGAAAGAAGATTGCGTTTTTTTTTTGATATCAGAGAGAAAGGGTGTTACATGTTTTCTCTTGCTTTTGCTTGCAAAATAACGAGTGGAGAGTTCAAGAAGAGAAATTTGCCCGCACTCGCGCCACCGCGCGCGTTGTGTTTTATTATTTGAACACGCGCAGGAACACGAAGAAAATGGTAAACTTGGACGAGGAGAATCTCGCCACCACGAGCACCGATGATAATGGTACTCCCGCGACGACGACGACGACGACGACGACGATGATGACGAGAAAAGAAGAAGAAGGCAGTCGGGACCAACGAGAGAAACAGATGCGAGAGCGGTTGAAAGCGCAAGCGTATTTAGGTGAACAATATTTCCTTGCCGAACACAACCGGAGAAAAGACAACAAGAAATATAGCGATAATAACGATTGGTTCTCAACTGAAGACGAAACGTTCGTCGTCGCCACGAAAGCGTCCAATCCAAAATTCCCACCGAGCGCTTTCGCGCAGTTTTCAGAAAACGAAAACGTCGTGCAGAACAACGCGGGAGGACGACGACGAGATGAACACCAGCACCAGCACCAGCACCAACAAAAAATAACAACCACAGCGACGAAACATAAACAGTTGTACTTCTCTCCGCCGCAAAATTTGGAAGATATACAAGGAACCTTGCCCTCGCAGAACGGCGTCGCTTCGCACATGGTGTGCCAATGCGACGAGGCGAGTCAATACGTCACCATCAATCCAGATGCGCGCGGAAAGTGGGAAGGCGAAGGCGGGAGGAAACAGTACGCCCAGAGGTGTCCGGTTCACTTTCCTTTCGCGTGGACATGGAAAGGGGACGTGAACACTGGACCGATGAAAGGCGAGGCTTGGATGTCTGCCGCGCGGATGCGTGATCAACGCGCGAAGGAGGTTGCGTGGGAAGCGCGGGAGTTAGAGCGACGAAGACTCGCGCTTAGGAGTATTTACGATAGAGAAAACAAACATCACCCGATGAATTACGAACTAAAAACCGAGACCAATGAAGGACACGGCGAAGAAGATTTTGAAAAGTGGAAAGATAAGAAACACATGCAGCGAGAAAAACCTACCATGTTCACGAGAGTTGTGGACGCGTTGGAATCAATCGGTCACAATCTTTTCGGCGACGACGATGACGACGAGTATTACGACGACGACGACGATGAAGGAAGAACACGAAGAAGGAACAACGAAAAGATAGTTCGAGACGTACATAACGCGAGAGAATTTGCGCAGTTTGTCAGAGATGAGGGCGCTTTGAAGTACCTGTCGTCGAATTCGTCGTCACCTAGAAAAATTAGTGAAAAAGTAAACAAGAATCCAAATGGAATCGTCGACCGGTCCATGAAACAGCGGTTGCTCGACACCTCAAAAAGTTCCGTCAAATTCTCGCAGTTAGAAGGTGAACCCGGTTACGTCGTGTACGAAACAAATTTCAATTACTACGTAGTCACGCACGATGCGAGCTTGAGTAATTGGATTTACGCGAAACTCGATCGGACGAGTTCACGAATGCGAGTCGAAGAAGGCGGGCGGAAAAGAACGGAGGCAGAAATGAACGCGTTTTTTCGAGAGGTAAGAAAGAACGAAGGCACGGTAACTAAACTAAGCGCCGGTGCCGGTTTAGTCGTTTTCATTGAATTCGCCGGGCAAGAAGAAGGGTTGACGGTAGATTCTGTTGAAGTTGAAGACGCGTCAAAGAATCCGGAGGGTATTATTTTGCGCGATGAACTCAAATTTCGAGAAAAAATGCGGCGAATGCAAGAATTCAACTTGAATTACTTACACATTGAGCGTGTATATCCGGACAAGTGGGGTGCAAATGGAGCGCAGTTTGGCGTAAAGAAGGATTACGTCGTCTTCAGTGGTGCGGATAGCGTGCGAGTTCCGAGCAAAGCAAACGCCGAGCGGGCCGCCTTGATGAACATGCACCTAACGGTTGAAGCAGCTGATTTCGCAGAGGAATCTCGTTTACAAGCTAAAGATCGTGAAGACGTTTTTAAAGCGCGTCTTTTAATAAACGGTGGAGAAGTTCTCGATCGGTATTCGGGGAGTGGATCGAACCAAAAGTGGGTGTATAAAAATGGTCGAAAGTTGAAAAAAATAGCAAACGCAAAGCCAAAGCCACCGCCGTCGTATGGAAACAAAGATTTCAGGGGTAATGGTCCCGTTGTCGACTCAAAATCTTCGTCATCGAAGAACAGCGTAACGAACACGCTGATCGGATCCCTGGAGCAATCGTTGTTTGGTAAACAAATCGCCGACGAACTTTTAGAAGAAGACGACGAGCTCTCCTTCTGGGAAGGCACGCCCGTAGGTGTTCGGATTTTACCAGACTTTGTCGCGCACAGTTACATCAAACCTGGTGACGTTCGAAAAGTCAAGAGATTGAACATGCAAATCTATCGAACGAAACTTTTGTCCGAAACGGAATCGATTGCAAACTTTTTTGTGCCTCTTCTCGAGACGGTGTTGAAAGCGGTTTCGCCTCGGTTTCTGAAGATGAATAATAATAACGATGAATACGTGAAGAAAGATGCCAACGCCGACGAAAACACCGCCGAAGCCGTCGAATACTTAGACGAGGACGACATTGATATCGTGCAAAAGTATCTGTACTCAGATTCAAGAATACCTTTGGGAACGCGATTGGTAAAGTTGCGTTTCCGAAGCTATTCCAGGCACGAAAGCGATCCGATTCGCGTTCAATGATGATGGTACAAATAGTTTTTTTACAAGTGATAGTAAATCCTTTAGTGATTGTGATAATAACCAAGCGCTCTTGAGTGATAGCAGCACTCGCATTTATTGTTTTCACCCTTCTGTTCGCTGACGTTGTCGCTTTTTGACGTATTCAGAATAGAGCGGAAGCGAATCGTAATTGAAAAAATCTTCCTCGTCCTCTTCTCCTTTTTCGTGCTGTTTTTGATTTTTGATGGATGAAAGCCTTTTGTTTACTTTTCGTCGTTGTAACTTGATACTGAGCTCGTCAACTTCCCGTCTTAAACGTCTATTCTCTTCCTCGGACGCGTGCACTTTATCCAACACGCGTTCGAGTTCCTCCGACCCGTGCGCACGCGCATTCTCGTCGTCACTTTTTTGAAGATTTAATTTTGTGCCTTCACGACGTTGATGGTGATGTATTTGCTCAAACCTGTGCCAGAAAGATTGCATTTCCGAGTCGAAAGAGATCTCATCGTGTCGCGGATGCGAATGATGTTCTGCAGACATGCTGTTATTCCCTTCTTCGCTTTCTTCTTCTTTTATCTCCTATCATTTTTATTATTATTAGTGCACGTTGTGTATTCTTCTTCTTCTTCTATTGAAAGTGTGACTTGTGAGTACGTAAATGACGCTTTTTCTTCTTCTTCTTCTTCTTTCTCCTTCTTCTTAAAATCAAAAGCTCCATACATAAAAATTTCGAGAAAGCAGATGATTTCCTCCCTCGTTCAAGGCTATGGAAGCGAGGACGAGGAGAGCGAATCAGACAAAGATAAGAAGGATGATAAAGAGAAGAAGACTCACAGAGAAAAAGAAGAAGAAGAAGAAGAAGACGATATTGGTAGGGAGCAGCGACGACGACAACGTCAACGTCCACTCAGCGTTCCTTCCACGTTCGAAAGTAGCAGAAGAAGGAATTTTCACGAAAAGAAGAAGAAAAACGAAGAAATAAATACGGAGATACAAGCGCGCGTGGAGAAGTATTTAGAGGCGAAAAGAACGACTCGACTGAATATAAACAGTCAACTGAGAGAACCGAAAGGTTTCCGCAACCCTAACTTTCTTCAATCTGTCGTTGAACACTTTGGTGTGGAGCAAGATGGAAGTGAACTCCCAGGACGACGAGAACAAAAAAAGCAAGAAGAGGAAGAAGACTCGTACGAGAAAATAGCAGCGAGGCAAAGAGCCGAGGCGGAAGATAGAATTAGAAATAGAACAAATATAAGTTTCGTCCAGCAAAATGAGGAAAGTTTTGGAGGTCCAGATGCACAGGAGCTGATAGATAAGGCGAGGGAGCAAGCCCGAATGCTAAACGCGAGGATGGCCGCCAAAGGACAAAGGTGATGGTAAAATTGATGATGACGAAACTCTCTGCTTGCTTTAATCTTATTGATTGTACTTTAGTAGTATTGTTATTGCTGATTGTAGTATGTATCTATTTACTCTCTAATGCTTCCTAGGTTGCTTTCGTTTCATCATCATCGTCTCTGACTTTTTCTTTTTCTTCTTCATCATCACCCGAGTCAACCAACGCGGTCCCTGGATGTTCGCCTTCTTGAGGAACCCACAAACCACTGTCAACCATTCTTCGCATGTAAAACTTAGCATCCTTCATAGAAAGGCCGTTGACGTATTCACGAAGCGCTTCAACGTCACCGGACTCAAAAGCTGTTTGCATTTCTTCCGGCAAGCTCTCGAAAACTTCAATCGGATTGAGGCCTCCTGGTCCTAACGGCGGATTTTCTATTTCTTCTACTCCTGTTTGGGTGGTCCCTTCCACTTTTTTCGCTTCTGCTTCTTCTTCCATTTTTTTCTTTTCCGCGCGTTCGATGAGCTTTTCGACGTAATCCATCTCGGCGAGCTCGTATTCGTGCAGAACTTTTTCGTCGTTTTCCAGTAAACGCACGAAAAACGGTTTGTATTGGTCCAACATAGTTCTTTTATTCGCCGTCGCAAAATCGGAAATAGATTTCAGCGCGAAACCGGCTTTGGCCGTACTAAGTACCTTGTCTCGACCAACAACGCCGTCCATTTCTTCATACAGAGCTTTGAGCAAGAGATATCCGAGCGCGTGTTCGCACACCAAGTACGTATGTTTCGAGAGATACGCCTCTATGCGGGCATATGGATTCTTATTTTGACTTTTCGTCTCTATGTCTCCGCCTTCCGCGAGCGTATCCAGCTCTTTCTCGTATTTTTCGCAATACGCCTCGTACGTCATTTTCTGCGCCTGAACATTTTCCGAAACTTCCGTTGGCATGCAATCCTTGCCGACGAGTGTTTTTGAAGTAGTGACTTTACACAATTCTTCTGCGCTAAACGTTCGTTTCTTCTTTTCAGCTTCAAGCTTTTCCTGGGTTTCTCGAAGCGTCGTTTCCAGATTTTCCAATTCGTCTCTCACGCTTTTCAACGCGTCCTCGTCGCCCGCGAATCTATCTTCGACGATGTCAATCTCCAGTGTTTTAATCCTCTTCTTCGTTTCTTTGATAGATTTCTCGTATTCTTCGATTTTCGCGTCAATATCAGACGCTTTATTCTGTTGACTTTCTCTCTTGATTCTTCGAAGAGTGTTCGCTTCGATAAATTGCGCGCCCGGGTGTAAGTCTTCGTCGTCGCTCAACTCGAGCTTATCCCACTTGGAATAATCAAAACCAGCCGGTGGCGCCATTTAATGGAATGGAATGGATTGGATTCGATCGAAAGGTCGTGCGCGTGTGTTGTATTTTGTGGTTGTGAGTGTGACGGAAGTATGACGCGAACGAAAAAGAAAAAGATTTCTTTTCGCGTACTCGTAGTGACTGTGTATTTATGCGTTTTCGCGAATCCGAAGAGACTTTCTTTTTTCTTCGATAATTATATACAAGAGCTACTAGACAACAACAACAACAACAACAACAACAACAAACAAACTATAATAGCGGTACACTTCTACGCGACGATGACAACATCGATTAATCATCTGTCATTTCGACATCTTTCACCTCCTCCTCCGGTTTCCTCTGCAAGGCTTTAATTTTAGGAACGTCGCCGAACGGATTTTGCGAGGATTCGCTATTTTTAAGCGAGTTCCAAGTGGTCAAAGCCGCTAATGTCCTTCCGTACGTCGTCTCTAAACTCTCCTTATCCGCGTTTGAAAACTCCTCAAGTAAATCTTCGTCGGATGATAATCGAATCGTGCGCCTCGCACCCATGGTTTGCTTAGCTAAATCCGCCGTCGTCGGTATGTTGGTTAAAATGTGCTCCTTCACCTCTTCGCCTCCCGCGGTGTTTGAAATTCTATTCATTAAACATTCCACTCTCGCTTGCGCGCGAGCGATCATTTTAGACAGCACGGCGGTGTCATAAAACGGTTGTTTCGAGACGGAGACTAATATCGGCGAACGCAAGGCGACTCGAGAGAGTTTATCGTGCTTTTTCAGAATTTTCACCAAAGCGGTGAAGTTGATATTCGTCCAGTGTTCCATGAGGACCAACTCGCCGTGGAAGTTTGCCAACTGCACGCACAATTCCGCTTCGATCTCTAAGTTATTTGGCTCCACAGTCGTAGCATTTGCCATCATCTGTTGATGTTGTTGTTCTTGTTGATGTTGCTGCTGCTCATATTGTGAAGACGATACTTGCGTCGACGACGCCCTGCTGTTGTCGTTCGTGTGAGAAATATTCTTTTCATTCTCACCCTCGTCGTCGTTGGAAGGGTTGCCGACGATTTTGTTCGCGTTCTCAAAAATAAACAGTTTATCCTCGCCGACGATTTCGCTAAACATCACGTTCAATCTGCTCTCTTTCATCACCAACTCTTCCTCTTTGTTAATGAAGAACTCGTTGAATTTCATGACTTCCTGTTGTAACAATCGAATAAAATCTTTCTCGACTTCAGGACTGTCGTTTCCACTCGGAATCGATTTGAGCGTCTTCTTCAAAGCTTTGTATTGAAGAAATTTATCTCGAATATCCTCCGCGGTGTTGTTCACCACTGATTCGAGTTGATGACCAAACTTCATCTTCTCGTTCGTTCGTTCGTCAATCACGCGCGCCGCGCGATACTACTCGTCGTTGTATGGTAATAAGAACACTTCGAGAAGAGCGCGTGTTTAAACTCTGAGGCGCGAAAATGTTCTCTGAAATATTCCTTTTTTGTTGTTTTTGGAGGACAGACAGACACAGAGGACACTCCCAATCTTCAAGGTCTTGGCAATTTTTTTTTTTTTTTGCAAAATCAAAAAATCAACTCCCCTCTTTCCTCGTTTCACACCTTTCCTCGTTCATAAAACTATTTCTCTTCACGCAAATACAAACCGCGATATGGTGGTCATCTCTGCCATCCTCGCGTCATCAACGTCGACGTCTTTTAGAGGAGGAGAAAGAGGAATAGGAGGAGAAGAAAGAAGATTGCATCGCTCAGCGACGACAGCTTCGAGACGGAGTTCGATTTCAAAGAGAATCGCGTCGTCGTCGTCGTCGTCGTCGTCGTCATCCTCGTCTGCAAACATCAACATCATCAACAACAACAACAACAACAACGAGAAAGAAGACATATTCGAGGTCATATCGGAGAACTTGCCGTTTTTTATNGGTGGTGTGGTAGCCGGGACGTTTGGTTTATCCATAACCGATGACTCCAGTCCACTGAAAGGCTGGGTAGCCGAGAGGAAGAGGAAGAAGAAGAATAGCAACAAGAATAGAACAACAAAAACAACAACTTTTGAATTGAGACAGGAAGAAGAATCGGTGTTCACCATACCGACGACGCAAACGACGCTCGAAAACAACAACAACAACAACAACAACAGCGATAAATAACTTCAGCATTTGCGGAAGAGGTATACAATGTAGTATATTTCTCTTGTATAATATTTAAATTCACAACGCACACAAAAAAAAACTAATAACACTGCTAATTGACTCTTTGTCTCTTTCATTTTTCTAATCCCAACTCGTACGGCTTCCATGTCCGCCCCCGCCGCCTCCACCGTAGCCGCCTCCACCGTAGCCGCCTCCACCGCCGCCTCCACCGCCGCCACCGCCGCCATGGTTACGATAATCTCTCCCCCCATATTTGCTACCACCACCCGAGCGACCTTTAGATCGACCGCCATAGGAAGATCTGGACGCAAAACCGCCGAGAAAGGATGGAACTTCTTGTCCAGCTTCGGACATGACGTCCATGAGAGCTCTGGCAATGCCTGCATCCTTATCCCCAAACAAAGCAGTCGCTTGACCTTTCTTACCAGCGCGTCCAGTTCTACCAATTCTGTGGACGTAATCGTCGATATCTGTCGGTAAATCAAAGTTCACGACGTGCGTGACGTGAGGAATGTCCAAGCCTCTCGCCGCGACATCCGTGGCAACCAAGATTGGAGTTCTCCCGGCTCTGAACGACTTCAACGCAGCTTCTCTCTCTTGTTGCGTGCGGTCACCGTGAATGGATGTCGCCGGTTTACCTTGCTCGCACAAAAAGTCCTCCAATTGATCGGCGCCTCTCTTCGTTTCAACAAACACAAGCGTCAAACCCGGGACAGCTTCCGTCAAATCCAAAAGCATTTGAGTCTTGTCGTAATACGATGGGACATAGCAGACCGTTTGATTGATGAGTTCGGTGGAAGAACCAACGCGACCAACGGTTAAGAAAACGTAATCGTGTAAGAAATCAGATGCCATTCTTTGAATCTCCTTTGGAAACGTCGCAGAGAAGAGCATCGTTTGACGCTCGCCCGTGCGAGGCATGTCTCTTTGCTCCACCAACTGTCGAATTTGCGGTTCAAAACCCATATCCAACATCCTGTCCGCCTCATCTAATGCCAAGTATTCGCACTTGGCCAATCCGACTTTGGCTCGGTCGATTAAATCAATCAATCTCCCTGGTGTCGCGATGAGAATGTCGCATCCGCGCTCCATTTCTCGAAACTGTTCGGCAGCTGGAGCGCCACCATAGACAACCACCGCTCTGCATCCCGTCTTGTACGCAAACTTTCTCGCTTCTTCGTGAATTTGAATAGCCAACTCGCGCGTTGGTGATAACACGAGCGCTAATGGCAACGTTTTTCTGCCTCTCTGTCCGCCGCCTCCAGTCAAGAGGCCGCGATTGAGAATGCCGCAAATGATTGGAAAGCAAAACGCCGCCGTCTTACCGGAACCAGTCTGCGCGCATGCCATTAAATCCCGACCGGCGAGAGATATCGGAATTGCGTAACGCTGCACCGGAGTCGGCTTTTTGAATTTACATCTTTCGATATTGGCGTTGATTTCTTTCCCAAAGTCCACGTCCTTGAAGAATTCGATCGGTTTCGGCGGGTCGTTACCAGACACTTCCACTGGAATGTCTTCATACGCATCAAAATTTAAACCGTGGTTCTCAGTTTGGAACATCTCTGTTTCTGCATCCGCACCTTCCGCTCTGGCTTTGTCCTCAGCTTCCATTTGAGCGAATGGATCAGATTCGCGAAAGCGAGACGACCTCCCGGTATCCCATCCGCCTCGTCTTCCACCATCATCTCTTCTTCTGTCATCGTCTCGTCTCCCAAACGACGAGTTCGAGTAATCTAAATCCTCTCTATTTCCCCGGGATGAACCACCCCATCCTGCGCCGCGAAATGAACCGCCACCTCTGTCATCTGTTTTTATGAAGGAAGAAATCAATAAATCAATAAAATATTTTGATATCGTTTAGCATTGTATTTGATCGATCGATCGATCGATCGAGCTCGCAGAGAGAAGAGCGAATGCGATAGCGTGGGAACGTTTCTCCCGCGAACGTTGCGGAGCAATAAAATGCCTCTCTTTCTTTCATTCTTTCTTTCACATTCTGCGGTGGTATTAAAAAAGTTGAAGCGCCGTCACGAGCACACGTTGTGTCGATTGATTTAAATTTTTTCAACAACTGCGCGCGCTCAAACGGCGGACTCTCGCGATCGTTATGCATCCATTGCGATGCGCGAATTCCACGCAAAACTATGCGCTTTATTCGTTTCGAACGAAAAAAATCACGTTTTATTTCTCTGAAAAGAACCTACCTCGATAATCTCGTCTGCCGCCACCACCGCCATAATCTCGTCGGTCTCCTCCTCTTTCAGTGTTCCCTCCGCCTTGCCGATTTCTCAAGTGCGGTGGAACGTACGAAGACGTTTTTCCTGCACTCGCTGCAGGAGTGCTCGTTGTTTTTGTCGATTCATCTTTACTCAAAGTTCCCAACGGTGGTAACTCTTCGGTATCGTCAGCCCAGTTATTCGCCATATATTCGAGTCGCTTTCTGGCGAACAACTCGTCTTCCGATTTTTTTTCTTTTGCGCGCGAAAGGATTCATGCATTCTTTTTCGCTCAGTTTGGTCTTTCTTGGAAAAGAGAAGAGCTCCTTTCTTTCTGAGTGATTGAACAACCGACCCCACACTTTCTTTTACGAGTAGAAGGAAGGCAGGGACACGCGCAAATACACACACAAACACGTAAAAGTGAGACACAGATTTAGAATAGAAATGGACTTGGAAGGGTCAGGCGGTGGATCGCTCTCACCGCCGCTCTCCATGAACAACAACAACAACAACAACGGAAAAGGAGGAGGAGCCGACACCACCCTTTCAACCGACAACGACGCAAAAGAGATTCATCCAATAATTCCCCCATCGAGACCGATGCACGCGGCGATGTCGAATCCATTCGTCGATGGTACTGGTGGTGGTGGTAATGATAATGAGTACGTCGCCGCCCCGGGAGCATCGATGCAGAACTCCGTATATACCACGCGGAGGTTTGCGCAAAGAGCAACAGATTCCTCGTCAACGATAAATCAACAACAACAACAACAACAACAAAACCAGCAGAACGCGGAGAAAGGAGGAGGCAAAAATACGCAAAACAACAGAGCTAAACCGTCCATATCGGCGGCAGATTCCAACGGTACCCGAGGTAATACGAACGATGAGAACACAGACGACGACGAAGATAACGACAAGGACGGAGATGGAGACAACGAGGACAAAGCAAATGATAATAACAATAAGAAGAACAAAGCGAGAACAACGAGAAGTAGCGGTAGTTTGCACTCCGAAGAAGTAGAAGGAGGCGGCGCTCCTAAAGCGGGAAGCTTGAATGGAACGGAAGATGCAAACACCGACGGTAGACCTGAAGTAGAATCTAAAGAGAAGAAAGCAGTAAGACAACAAAGACGGCAACGTCATGTTGGTAGCACGAATAATAATAATAACGAAGATGGAATGGACACCTCCGAGGAAGCTGCGGCGGTTGTAAACGAAACCGCTCCGCTCCCTCCGACGAGTGAGTACGAATACAAAGAACCATGGGATATTCCCTCGGCAGAGTTGATTCCAGCGGCAAGAAGTCTGAAACTCACCGCTGATGCGTATCAAAACGAAGGGCGATTTGATAACGCCGAGAGAACATACGGTATGGCGTTGCGTTTTATCGAGCACGAGTCTCTCTTCGCCTCGAACCCGGTTGATGAGAACGTAGAGAAACAAATAACAGACGCGAAAGGAAGTAATCCAGATCTGCAACTCGTTTCAAAGAGTGAACTTACCGTTGCGTGTTTGATTGAAGCTTCCGTGTGTGCTTTGAAGCGTGGAGATCCTTCAAGAGCGGGTGACTTAGCCTCGAGGGCGTTAAACAACTCGAAAAATAATACTTCGGCTCTAAAAGCGCGAGCGCAGGCTCGCTTAGCCGAAGGCGATTTCCAAAACGCGCTCGCAGATTGCGACGAGGCTTTAAAAATCGAGGAACAAGCGGATACGAAAGCTGATTTTGAACTTTTACGGAAAGAAATTGAAACGCGTTCCGAGCAATTATTGCCCATGCGCGGAAAACAGCAACAGCATGAGTTTGATTACGGCATCCAAAATGCTGCGGTGGTGCGAAACGCGTTTGCGGCGAATGATGCCGCAGGTAACGAGGCACCCGTTGGAATGAACGCGACGACAGTGCGAACGACAACTTGGCAAGCTGAAGTAGAAGGCGAATCCGAAGGCGGTAGGAATACGATGGATACGGAACCCGGTGCCGCGTTCGGAGGCATCGTGCGAGAAAAAATTACAGAAGGTTACGATAGAGATCACGGTCAAACGTTGTTAAACGCAGACGTCGAGAAGAAGAGTAATCCGAACGGAACAGCAGGTGCAACGACAGAAGTCGGGGATACGACCGCACAACTAAATAAAACGCACCTTCCAACGCAACAAACGACAACGCACGAACAACCTTTGCGTTCGCAAGATGGCGGGATACAAGGATCTCTGTTAATAGGTTCGGTCGGTGGAGGTGGAGGTAATCGCAGACCTCGGATGTCGCTAGACAGCGACGAAGTGCAAGCTGTATTAATTTCAAATTCGACCCAGCGAGCGTTAGGCGGCACTTACTCGATTCAGAAAGACCATCGTCCGACGGATGCGCTCGTTGAGAGCTACGAGAGCGACGAAGAAGGCGAAGAAGTTTGCGGGGGTAAATAAAAACACAACACAAGGCTATAAACTATAAGTAGAATTACATTTTGCGAAATAGCACTGAGTAATAATTTAATTGACTTCTAGATCATCACAGCACGGTGCATTCTATGCATACCCATTCATCCTTCTCGTAAACTTCAAACTCTGCGCAGCCTTCCGAAGAATATTTTTCAATTACTTCCTCCGCTTGTTTTCCGGCTAATATACCAGACAATCCTATTTTCCCTCCTTTTCGAGTCATTTTAACAAACTTGGACGACAGTTCTAGATTTGGCGTTATCAGAATATTTGCTACGAGTACGTCCACGTCTTTTGGTTCCTCGGCGTCAGGTTCCATCCCGTCGCCGAGCACAGCTTTGAATCTGTCTTGGACGCCGTTGATGAGCGCGTTGGACTTGGCCGATTCAACCGCTATAGCATCAATGTCTACTCCATACGCTTTCGCGGCACCTAACTTAAGAGCACCAATCGCGAGAATTCCCGTTCCACAACCAAAATCAACGACCTCATCGCTTGCTTTGATGTGTCTTTTCAGAAACTGCAAACACAAAAGCGTCGTCGGGTGATCCCCTGTGCCAAAGGCCACGCCTGGCGTCAGTACTATTTCCGTTTTGTATGTTTTGTTCTTCTGTTTCTGATTTTCATCGCTAGACTTCATGCATCGTATGATAAATTCGTCGTCTACGACGATGTCTTTGTAGGAGTCCAATATCACACTCTGCCAATTGTTCGCGTCAACATTGTCGTAAACAGCGTTCAGCGGTCCTAAATAGGTTTCGAGTTGTTTAACTGCTTTTCTCACGTCTCTCACCAGAACTTCTTTGCTAAAATACAACTGTACGTTATTAAACGACCATTTTTTGTGGATCCAATCGTTCCCTTTCGAATCTCTGGAGTAGAAAATCTCTTCTTCGTCATCGGTACCTTTGAGCGCGTCGTCATTCACTTGCGCAAAGTCTGTGTAGCCAAGTTCTTCCAATATCTCTGCGATTCGTTCGGTCTCTTCTTTTGGAACTCGATTCAAAGTCACTCTAGGAACAGTTGTTTCTTCTTGTGAAGAAGAAGAAGAAAAAGAAAAAGAAGGGAGAGAACGTAAAGAGGAGAGTATTCGTCGGCAATGCGTTCGAGCGAAAACGGAATACGGCGAGGACGGAGCGAGCGCCTTCCTAAAGGNGCTGCACCGCATGCCAAATTTTATGACGAGGAAAAACTTCTTCTTCTTTTTATTACACCTCAAGACCTCATGACCTCAACTCTGATCTCTCTCTCTCTCTCTCTCTCTTTCGCATAGCGCTCCCAAAAAAGTCCGCTAATCGGAGGAAGGAGCTTGTTGCTCAGCTGCTGCCGCTGCTGCTGCTGCTGGAGGAGGCGTTTGTTTCATTTGTTGTTGTTGTTGTTGTTGTTGTTGTTGTTGCTGCGGCGGTTGAAAATTTTGCCTCTGTTGATAGTGTTGTTGATGTTGATGTTGTTGGAAACCTCCTCTTTGGTATCCTCCACCACCCATGTGTGGCATTCCTCCGAATTGCCCGCCTCTGTGCATTTGTGGTGCGTATTGCATCATCGGGTTCTGGTACGGAGCACCAGGGCCCATGCCATACCCCATCATCATGTTCATCTGCGCCATTTGCGCCTGGTAGTTCATAATCGCCGCTCGTTGCGCGGCGCTAATGGCGTCCTGCGCTTGCATTGGCGGTGCAGCAACGGCTGCAGCGGGCTTTTTTGTCGGGACGAACGCAGAAGCTTTTGCCGACAAAGAAAATGCAGGCGCGTTTGCGGATAATTTCGAACCAGTCGCCGCTTTTTTCGCTTCCGCCGCCGGAGCGGCGGGAGCTTGTTGAGCTGCTGCTGCTGCCGTAGATTCCGTCGCCGTCTTCTTCGCGTCCGCCATGGATGCCACACTAGCAGGAACTTTACCAGCTGTTGATCCCCACGCCGGCTTCGACGGTGGTGGGGCTGCTTTGAAGCCTTCACTACCCGGCGCTCTGGACACGGAGGAATACTTCGCCTCTTCGTCGTCGTCAAAGTCCGAGATGAGTTTTTGGTTTCTCTCCTCCGCGACGTGCGGATTCGAAGACACTTTACCTTCAATTTCTCTCGCGATTCGTGCGGCTTCTTGTTCGGAGATGCGGATTTTGGACTTGTCGATTTGTGTCGTGTACACGGACTCGTCGAATTTGGTTTCCACCCCGAACAGTTGTTTGTTCGCGGCGAACTGATCCCATTGTCCGGGCGGTGCCTTCCTTCCCCACGCGCCGCCTTTGGTATCAAATCTTCCACTCGACCGTCCTCCTCCTTGCCCATCTTCCAAACCTCCAACGTTAGCCGAGGTGTCGTCGTCACCGGGCGTCCAAGCGACCAGCGTTCGATTTTGCCCCGTCGCGCCTTTGGAAATCCCCACGTCAGTGAAGTCGTTCATGTCGTTCATTCGAGACGGCCCCAAGGCCAAGTCGGACATGCCGACGTTGAACGCTTGAATCCACGCGATGTCTTCCAACGGAACTTTCTTTAACTTTTCCGGTTTCTTTCTCGGCGCTTTCTTCGGTTCTTCTCCATTCGGTCCTCGAGGTGTAAGAAATCGAGTCCACGCGTACGCTAAAACGATGTGTTTTTCAATCTCTCGGGTGTCGGCTAAGACACCGTTGAGTAAGACTCCGGACGTGAGCTGCACGTCGACCGAGTAGCCTTTCAAGGCGGACAGCGTGAAGATCAATCGGTCTTTCGCCGTGACGGTCATATTTTATATTTGGATAGTCTTCTCTGACTCAGAGTAAATATATAATATTAGGTGCAAGCGCGTGGGGACGACGAATTCGATCACACGAGACCAGAGGAGACGCCACCTCTACCAAATTCCTTCTTTCTTTCTCGTTCTGCCTTTAATAGGGGAGAAGAAGTTTAGGTGTTTGATGCGTTGGTGTTTTGACAAGTTCGTAAGGCAGCGTGAATAAGCGCGAAAACTCTCTCTCTCTCTCACACACACGCGCGGCGCTCTTCCAGGAGGAGTCGAGCAGCCGGGGCGAGTTTCGACTTCCCCCGCGAAGTTGTAAAGAATTAGTTTTAGCATCGTCAGAGAAAGAACGACTCTCTTTTTTTCATTTTTGGTTTTTCGCTAAAATGTCGGACTATTTGAACTCTGTTATAAATCTGACTACTACATCTAGAAAACTAAAGACTATCAATGCTCTAACTACATAATCTAGAAACGCTACGCATCCTTCGTTCCATCATTACTTTTCTTCTTCTTGTTGTTGTTGTTGTTAACGAGGGACATCAAGTTCACCGCTGGCGCTACCTTTTGCGAGGTTGTTCTTCGGTCGTAAGTGCCTTTTTGCATCGCAGATGAGTGACCCATGTACATAGCCAACGCCTCTAACTCGTTATCAGAAGCCACGCCTTGACATCTGACGTGGGTAATGATCATATCTCGCACCAAGTGCGGGTTAACTTTTTGGCCAGTCACGCGCAAAGCGCATCTGGAAAATGCTCGGGAAAGTTCCGACGCCGTGTACGGTTCACCGTTTGGTCTCGTAAAGACTAAATTGTGTCTTGGATTGAACGCTGCGCGGTACTCGTTCAACCAAAGCTCCAAAGCTGGATATACACGCGAGTCGAGCACTAAATTCGGACGCGTGCCATACACGTTCCCGGTTTTATAATCGGCGGCGTTATGCTTAATAAACCACGTTTTCGTGGCCGAATCGTAAAACAACGTTCGGTTAAATTCCAACTCGCGCAACGTTCGTTGACGATCGGGTATGCACGCCAAAACTGCGAACATGAGGTAAAGCTGTATGCTTCTCGCAATGTCCGCTTTATTCCTAGGCTTACCGCGCTTATCAAAGCCGGCGCACTCGAGCTTCAAACACTCAACGAGAATGAGATATTTTGGCCAATCTAACCATTTCTTAGCTTCATCTGCCGCTCTCGGGGCCACTCGCGCGCGCGCTCTAGCACCGCGTTGCAATCGCATAAGTTCCTTCACGACATCTGTGTTAACTTCTTCACCAGCACTTGATAGTAAAGAAGATGAAGACGCCGCCGAAGAGTTCTTCTTTTTACCAGATCCCGAGGATAGTGATGATGCCGATGCCGATGATAATTTCATCAACGGCGGATAAAGCCATTTTGCAATGGCAATGAGCGAACGAACGTAAGCATCTTCCGTAGAGCTTAGTATCCCGCGCGTTTCAACCATCCATTGCATGTATTCGATAGCGTACTGCGCACCTTCAGAATCTGAAGATGGGAACGCGTCCTTCAAGCTATAGTTTTCAGCGTTCTCATTCAAACCTTTTACATTCACCAAATACCCACAAAAAGCTCGAGCGACATCGCGATGATTCTTCACCGTCTGCGCGCGAACTGGCACGCCTTCTTGCCCGACGCGTCGCGTCGTCAAATCTCGAACGAATTTATCGAGCTCTTTCTCGAGGGTTTTAGGTAGACTTTTCTCGCTGATTGCGTAATCCGGCAAACGTCGACGCGAGGTCACGCGTTGCTCGCTCAAAGGTACGTCGTCCGGTCGTCTGTTCGTTCTGTACTCTGTCGATAATTTCCTGTGAGAATCTTTACTATCGTCACTAACGGTATTGTGCTCTTCAAAGTATAATCTCGACTGTAAAGGCACGCGGGCATCGAGCGGAATATCACCTCCAATCCATCCTTCGATGTGTTCGAATTTCTTGTATGAAACTACATCTATATCTTTTTCTTCTTCTTCTTCTTCCTCATTATAATCATCATGAACTGCTTCCGTTGAGTTCATCGAGCGCGCCAGCACCGCATTGTACAACTTCATCGGTAATCTCTCATCGCAATCCACTCTTCTGGTTTCACTAAAACGGTCCCGTCCTCGAGCGATATCAAAGCGTCGATATCGTCGAACCAGTTTTCTCTCAATATTTCAACCACTTTCTCCGCTTCTTTCGGCGGTCGGTTGATGTCCACGAAACATTTTTGCAGAGTTGAGAGCAAAATATCATCTCCTTCTTCGTCTTCTTCTTCCTCTACTACTTCCTCTCGTTCCTTTCCCTGCCGACGCGCTCCTGCGATACACTTCGTTCTTCTTCCTCTTCTTCCACTCGCGCTCTTCTCTTTTGCTTCTTCTTTTCCCGAAATTCTTAGCGACGACGATTTACTGTGCAACGTCGTCATCATCATCGCTCGGAGAGAAGTTCGGAGAGAAGTGCACGTCATCTTTCTCCTGCTTCTCTTATTCCATCGCACCTTTCATTCACGCGTGTGTTTCCGTCCGTCTGTCGTGGGTTTTTTATGTGTGTTTTGTAGAACTGTTTTTTTGTGTTGCTGTGTGTTGTTTGTCATTCTTTGTGAATTCAAAAATTTTGGAGGCAAGTTTCGTATCACTCAAAAACAATTTCTTCAAACATCATCATCATCATCATTGATCGTTAATTCCGCCGTTGCGCGCGTGAAAAGCACGCATCTCCCTCCCTCCCTCTCCCCCCTCTCTCTTTCTGAGTGTTTCTGTGTTTCTGTGTGCGAACGACAGGGTGGGGCGCATAACCAAAAAGGAGAAGAGGAGGCACTTTTCATCAACAAAAATGGCGAAGAAATCTTCGAAAAAGGAGATGATGAAGACGAAGGCGAAGAAGAAGAAGAACAGCGACAAGAACAAAGAGAGGACGATGAAGCAAAAGCCAACGAATGCGGTATTAAGAAAGCTCGTGAGTGAAGCCCGAGTAAAGGAAACTTCTCTTGATGGTAATGAAGAGACTGCCGGAGCAAATCAGAAGAAAATTCAAAATCATCACCAGGAACACAAGAAACAGAAGAAGAAGAAGAAGAAGAAGAAGAAGAAGAAGGCGGATGAAAATAATAATAATTCTAGCAGTGATGGTGATGATTACGCGTCTCTTTCGAACGACAACGACGACGACGACGACAATAACTACGACAACAATACCAGTATTGGACTAAGAGAAGAGAAACCGTTCGACACGAATCGGAAGAAAAAGATCAAGGATATGGTTGAATACACAGGCGGCGTGGAAAAGTCCACCAAAGAACAGCTGTTGAGGATCTTCAGTCTACACATAGATAGAGACGCGGACGATTTGTTTCGACGCATCGGTACAAAGATGAAAATAGAAGAGCTAGAGAAGATGGATCTTGAGCCATTGAAAACGATGTATAAGGTGGTCTACGATCATTTGGACAGTAAAGAAGAGGGGATTGCATACGCGAAGAAGCATTTGTTTGTGCCAACGTCCCCGAAAGAGAACAGAATGTCGGCGCCAATAGTGTACATCTCGCCCGACAAAAATGAGNACTCTGATTTGTTCCCCAAAAGATACGGAAGAAATCCGAACAAGAAGAAGCGGCAAATCGACGAAGGTGTTGCGTCGATGATAGACACGAAGAAAAAAACGAAGAACGAGAATACCGCCGAGACATTTAAAGCGACGAAAGCGGCATCAACAGTCTGCGCGCGCAACAAAAAGGAACACGTTTTGATAGAGAAGAACGACGCGCGAGTATCCAGAAAGAACAGCTCCAAATCCGATCTTGCTTTAGCTCTACCTTCTACGGATAGAAATAATAAGCAACAGAAACTCCCGGTAGGGGTGTGGAACAAGAAGAAGTTTTATAAAAAAGTGAAAGTTGAAGACGAAGTGTTCAAAGTCGGCGACGATGTTTACGTGTGTACTCCCGAAACGGTTGATTTGACCGAGGACGTCGACCACATCTGCGAGCTTTGCAAAAAAACGGGCGTCGAAGAAGGCGCCGATGGCAAAGAAGTCGAAACAGAAATGCTCGAGTGCGATTATTGCGTGAGATCATGGCATCTTCGGTGTTTGAAATTAGATCACGTGCCGGACGAAACATTTTGGAGTTGCCCAATGTGCGTCGCTGCGCCTTCCGGTATCGCCGCGCCGCAAAATTTCCACGAGAGACGTACGCCTTGCGGTGAATTTCTGGCGGGGAGACTTTGTTTGGCTAGAATCGAGAGCATCTGGGCAAACGTAGATGAACTCAACGACAGAGATCCAAAAGTTCGAGAAGAAGCGTTTAAGTTCATCGCTCGCTTATACGTGCTACCGGAACATACTCACACGGGAAGGCAACGTCATCACATTCGCCGAGAGGTGTTTCTTACGAACATCAAAGAAGAGGAAAATTGCGCCGCGATTCTCATGGGCGCAAAAGTCCTCGAGCCTGCCGCATTTCGCTCGTCCGGCGGTAATGACGACGTCTACATGTGCGAGTATTCGTACGACCAAAATTTTTCTCGCTTTCGACGGAGAACAGAATGGGAGGACTCTGATTTCTCGGAAGATGAATGTGACATNGAGGCTAAAAATATCCTGTGGAGCGAAACTGAAAGTTCAGACGATGACGACGACGACGATTACGATCACCGCAAAGAGAAGCGAAAAGCGGAAAAGAGAGCGCACGTGCGACAAACGAAAGCAGATATTGCCGCCTCAAAGAAAGCTGCGGCTTCTAAAAAAGGAGCTAACGCTTCGTCAGAATGGAAAGAAGCCATTGGCTTGGGTAAATCAGGCATTTTGGCCATAGACTCTGCTCAAAATAATGGGTCGCGCACTGCTATTGAGCGCGCGAGAAAAGCGTTACAGCTGAGTTCCATCCCGGCAAAGCTAGAGTGTCGGGAAAAGGAGCGCGAGAAGATCATGCAATTCACAAAAAACGCGATCGGTGCGTACGGTGGTGCGTCTTCATGTCTTGGCAACTCGCTTTACATTTCAGGCGTTCCCGGTACTGGGAAAACGGCAACAGTTCGCGAAGTCATACGAACGTTGCGCCAAGAAGCCGCGAATAAAAAAGTTCCAAAGTTTAATCACATCGAAATGAATGGTTTAAGGCTACAAACGCCGCAACACGCGTACAGTTTAATAGCAGAGGAACTCACGGGTAGAAGATTTTCACCGAGTCGCGCGGCAGAATGGCTCGAGAAACGGTTCAAGGAAGGCAAAGAGTCGGATGGAAGAGTGCTCGTTCTCGTCGTGGACGAGCTCGACGTTCTCGTCACGCAAACGCAATCTGTTTTGTATAACATTTTTGATTGGCCGACGTACAAAGCGAGTAATATTGCAGTCATTGGTATTGCGAATACCATGGATTTACCGGAGCGTTTGTTACCGAAAATTGCTTCTCGCCTGGGCTCGGGTCGGGTGACGTTTAATCCATACAACACATCCGAACTGATAAAAATTATTGAAGCGCGCTTACGCTCGACCGGTGATTACATCAGTGACGGTAAATACGACGCGATCACGCAAAACGCGGTGCAGCTGGCGAGTATGAAAGTCGCGCAAATTTCAGGCGATGCCCGACGAGCTCTAGAGTTGTGCCGGAGAGGCATTGAAATCGCCGAGGCGAGGATCGCGCGCGAACGCGATTCTGGAGAACTGAATTGTGTCTCTCGATGTGGTCCGAACGATATATCTAAGGCGCAGAATGAAATGTTTTCGGCGACTTACATGAAGATGTTGAAAGGACTTTCAAAACACGAGCGCATTTTCCTCGCCGCTTTACTTCTGCGCACGAGACAACTCGGCTATAAAGAAGTGTACGTCTCCGACGTTCTCGAAGTTCACGAGAAGCTGTGCATGAACCATTCCGTGCAAACGCTTCCGACGGGTTTCGAAACAACGATAGTGTGTCGTTTACATTCCATGCGCTTGGTATTGGCCGACCCTGGATACATGCGTCGGTTACAAAAAGTAAGCTTGAACATTCCGCAGGAGCAAGCGATGTACTCTCTCAAAGACGATATGCTGTGTGCGGACATGCGGTGGATTAAAAATGCGCTGTAATATACTACTAGAATTCCAAACTAAATGCTTTACTACTATTTATGCTCCATTCACCCTCGCGAAGCTTGCTCGAGCTCCGCCAATCGCGCTTTCAAAAGTCGAATTTCGTATTCTTCTTGAGATATTGAAGCGACAGCTTTTTGTCTAGACTTTGCCGCCTGTTTCTCACTTCTTTTCGAGCGTAGTTGTTGTTGTTGTTGTTGTTGTTGTTGTCGTTTTTGTTTCCCAATCTCTTCCATCATCATTTGCTGCGAACTCTGCACAAAATCGTAAAATTCCGCATCGTTTATATCCGCTGGATTGACATTTACCTCTTTTCCATCGTGCTGGTGGTGGTTTTGATGACCTCTCGCTCGATGTCTCGATTTCGTCGACGGCGAAAAGAACACTACGACGTCCATCGAGAACGAAAATATAAAAGTGATGTATGTCCACAGAATTTGTATGAAATGCACGATAAAATTCGCTCCCGGTGGTCGCTTACCTCTCGGTCTTTTCAGTTTCTTGTTTGGATCGTCGTTATCATCGTCTTTATCATCTTCTTTAGCGTCGTCGTCGTTTTCATTTTCTCCTTTTCTTCCTCGTCGTCGTCGCATACCTCCTTCTCCTTTCTTTTGTTTTTTTTCCTCCTCCTCATCAACAAACTTCTTCTTTTCCCTTGTCCCTTTTTCTTTTTCTTCTGTACTGTCATCCTGGTCTAATAAACTCGTCGTTGTTGTTGCTGTTGTTTCTTTTGTTGTTGTTGTCGTCCTTTTCGCGGCTGTGGTAGCTTGCTCGGGTGCATCCGCGTGAGCGCGCGCTGGTGATGATGATGATGTTGTTACCTTTTTTACTTGACCCACTTCGTCCTCCTCGCTTTCGCTTTTGATTTCTTCTTCTTCTTCAGCCGCCGGCGACGCGTACTTCTCCTCCTCCGCCGCCTCTTCTTCTTTCGATGGAGAAGACATTTTGTGCGCGTCGTCGTCCTCGTCGTCGTTCTCGATCATCTCCTTCGACATCGTCGATTTGCGTCGTAGGTTGTCTCGTTTTCGTTTGTGTGTGTTTGTGTGGTGTGTTTTTTGTGTGTGTTCTTTTTTACGTTGTGTGTTTTTGTTCGGTGCAAAAAAGCAAAAAAGAGAGCTCAAAAGAAAAGATTTTGATGTTTTGACTCGTCTCCAAAAACTTTCTGAGAAAGGCACACCAGAGGAGACCTGTTGTCCTTTCTCTTACCACTCTTCTTCTTCTTCAGGTCTTCAGCTCTTCTCTTCCACGA
>JGI20151J14362_10000730_pt1 | contig 24287 bp, 12 predicted proteins | sample COG_01_FD_14362 | JGI IMG/M metagenome (IMG submission 14362)
TCGCAACTTCTTCTTTCTTATGGTCGTAGTTTTATTCGTCATCATCATCTTTATCGTCGTCGTCGTCGCATCCCCGCTGAAGCGTATTATTTTGTGTTCTTCTTCTCCACCACTCGAAGAAAGAAGACAACAATATCGCACACTCCTCCTCCTTCTCATCGTCGTCGTAAAAGTCCTTCGACTCGTTTTCGACGACGATGAGAAACGCGACGACGAGTTTTGACGAAAACTTTGAGGACGAGGAGAATACGTACTACTCCTCATCATCTCACTATCTCTCCGTCCGGTGGTGGAAATGAAATCTCTTTGAAAGACTGAAAGACGTCGACGCCGTCACAACGCAAAACACAATTGGAATTAAAAGAAGAAGAAGAAGAATAAACTTTGCCCTTACTTAGTGTCTTCTTTTAGCAACAACAACAACAACTTTTTCTCCTTTGCGCGCGCGCGTATATACACAGAGAGAGAGAGAGAGCTCTGAATGAGTCCCGTCAACAAAGAGTTTAATACTACTACTACTAATTTGTGACGATACAATTTTGATGAGATTTTATTTCCAATACGACTCCTCTACTAAATACTACGAAGAAGACAAACGAACGCGCTTCATCAAGTCAATGAATACTACTACTCTATGTACTACTGTTTTAACGACTACTCCATCTCGGAACACTCGTAAATCAAACCTAAGTTATCGACTATTTTGTGCCAGACCATACACGACGGGTTCCCGCACTGGACCCAGGTCGTCCCGGTGGTTAAGTTTGCTTTGTTTACCTTTCGCTCGGTTCGCGTTTCTGTATTTCAACGCGTACAATCGGTTTTCAGAGAAAGAGAGAGAGGAGTACTACTTTGGTCAGAATCTTCTTACGATGCGTAATTACGAATGAAAAAGAGAGAGAATGAGAAACTTTGTTGTGAGAATGAAAGAAACGTACCGCACTTGTTGCAGGTGAATAACATCTTCGTCGCGCGTCGACTCGAGTGTATTGGTATTCCACCAACCTTCTCTTCTCCTACATTATTTTCTTCCGTTGTTCTCGTCGACGACGACTCGGCTTCAATCCGTAGCCTACTCGGCTGTTCGGATGCTAACGAAGAATCCTCGAGAGTATTATTATTATTCGTGCTATTAGTATCATTACTGCTGCTGTTGGAAAACGGAGACTCGGAGACGACTTTCCAAGAAGACTTTTGTTGTTCTTCCGACGACGATTCTTCAGACGACGATGCATTTGTCGTCGTTTTCCTTACGAAAGAACGATTCAGACGACGAGAAGAAGAAGAAGAAGAAGAAGAGTTTGTCGATCTTCTTCTTTGGAGGCGGTGGTGGTCGAGGTGGTGCGAGAAAACGCGAGAGCAGTGGTACGAACGGGACGTCATGTTTAATTCTTAGTCTGTTCCGAAGACGAAAAGTGAGGGAAATCGCGAAAAGACTTTTGTCGGACGCGATATCATAAACGCAAAGGGGTAAACGCGAATACGACGCGTAAGTAAGGTTAAGTACTCGTTTTCAACTAAAAAATCGCGCACAGCTCAAAGCGAAATGAACCCGGGCGTTTACCATTACATAAAATAAACACTATTATTTTCACTCTCTCCGTCTCTCGCTCTCTTTTTCTCTATGTCTCCGAGAGTTCTATTCTCTCGTCGATGCAAAAAGTTCTTCCTCTCTCTCTCTCTCTCTCTCTCTTTTCTCTGAGTGTTCGTAAAAGAAAACGCGATTTATTACAAATCGCAACCGTAAGCCGTTCAACTGCAAAACGCACACCCTCTTTCTCTCTCTTTCTAAATAATTCTTAATATTTTTAAATTAGATGATTAGAAAGCGGCGAGGATGGCGTCCGCCTTGGAGGCAGCCGCCGCGGCCAACGGGGAGGCGGTGTCCAAGTCCTTCGATCGGATGGCAAAGTCAAGCGATTCGATGGTCTTGAACAAGTCCTTGGCGGCATCCGCATCACCACCCTTCTCCGCGACGAGGTTGTTGACGTCAAATCTCAAAGTGTACACAGCACGTCTCAAAGCGTTACCGGCTTGGGTCCAGTACTTCTTGTTGACGTATTCCGAAACTTCCCCGGACAAACGGGCCGTCGCTTCCTTCGCTCTCGCCGCAGTTTGTTCCGTGGACAACTTTTGCAAAGCAAATCTGGACGCCCCGTCGCCTCTCGTGGATTCGTTGATGTTCAAGTCACGCGCCTGTTGTAAGAGAAGAGAGAAGAAGAAGAAGACTTGTTGGTAAGAAAAAATTCCTCTCAAATAACGAACTCTTTTTTCGTCTTCCAACCGCAAAGAACAAACGAATCAATTAAAAATCGGATGACGCAGAAAATCTCTTTTGTTTCACCCAGTTTTGGTTGGTTTTTGCGAGAACTCTCTCTTTTTTCCTGGCTAAGAAGAGCAAAGAGCAGCGCGCGCGAAAGTTTCGGAAACGAATACGTTTCAAATCCAAGCGAAGGACGAAATACATACCTCGTAGATGAGCTGCAAACCACCAACGTTTTCGGCTCTCTTATCCGTGAGCTCGATGGCGTTCATCGCCAACGCCGGGGACGCTTGCAACGCGATGACAGACGCGGCGACGAAGGAGATGCTCTGTTTTTTTTCAATTTTTTGCGAAAGCAAAGAACAGAAGGAAGCAAGAAAGAGCGTTCCAGAAGAGAGTGATGATGGTTGAAAGAGAAAAATTCGGTGAGTGAAAACGCCCACGACGGATGCTAAAATAAACGTGGAATTCGACTCGAACGCGAGGAAAACGTAGCTAAACATCACTTTTATTCAAATCGATGCGAACATTCTCGTTTTTCCATTCGCGACTGCGTGTTCGAACCACCGATCGGCGCGCGATTAACACAAAAGAAATCAAGAGTTTTTTAGCGAAGAAATTTTCGTACCTTCTTGGCGAATTCGTTGGACGCGTGGACGCCGACGACAACCTTTTGGGACTTCTTGGCGGCAGATTTGACCGAAACCAAGTTGGCGGTGAACGATGAAGTTAAAGCAGACATCTTTATTCTAGTTTTTTGTGTGTAGTTATGGCGTTTTCGGAGCGAATTTGTTCGAATTCTTTGCGATGGTTTGGCACAAAAAAAGTTGTTCTCGAAGATTTCTTGGAATCTGATTCTGACAGAGAATTTTTGTTGGTTGGGCAAAAAAAAGAGAAAAAAAAACCGAACGCCCCACAGAAAAAGGAAACAAAACTCGGAGGACAATGTAGCTTCGGTGTGCGAACAAGACGCACGAAAAACGTGCGGAAATGAGAGTACTATCTATTATGAGTGTGGGTTCAAAGCGATTCTAAAGCGCGCTTTTAGCAGTGAGTGCAAAACGAAAAGCACGCTCTCTACTTTTCTAGTACTTGTTTTTAAAAAAAAGAGCCTCTGGCGAGATAAATTTTTATTTAACGCGTGCAATGACATTTTCCCGAGTCAAAGCGCACGTTTTGGGAATATTAATATATTATTCGATTTATTCGTTAAATACATTTACTAAAATCATATATTTACACGAAGTTTATTTATTGTTTAAATTTATTAATTATTTAAATTTTAGTAAGTGGATTTTAAATCCTTGTTTGTACATCATGAATTATTTCAACTATACCGTATCATGTTTTATATGTTTTATTATCCCCAGACTACTTATGATATCTTTTATATGGAGCATATTTCCGTTAAAATTAATAAAACAAATATAATCATTCCCGAACGTTCTTACCGAATTGAATGTTTTTTCAGCCATTTTATTACTTTACACGCGAGAAAATATTAATTGAACAATACATAAATGAAGGGAAACAGTAATTACGCTCATTAATTAGGGAAATGAGAATTAATTCTGAAAGAGTAGTAGAAAAAAAGGAGTTTGTGAAAGAAAAGCAAAGACGCCCTTGTTGCCTTTTCAATGCCACGTCAACGCGTTGGTAGCGATGTCGCACGAACATTAAAAGTTCGTTTTAAGAACCTTGAGTGGGACTATTACGATTTGAGTGTACATTACGTGTCTTCGTTTCAAAAATATATATTCGTCATGCGTGTTGTTTCTTCTAACTGCCTCCGCTCATCAACGAGCTTTTCGCGAACACTTGCCGCACCATATCAAATTCTTCTTCGCGTCGTATTTGTGAACTCAAAAGCATTCGCATTTCCTCTTCGACGCTTTCCTTCTCTTTGAACGCTCTTTCCGCGATTCGCTTGTAGTCGTCGCATTGCTCTTGCAAGTTTCGCGCAATGTCAATGATTTCCTCCTTCTCCTCTTTCACCTCCTCTAATAAGATCCCGTACCGTTCCACCTCACCGTTGGCCCAGTGCAACATCTCGTCCCTGGCAATAATCTCGTCTTTGCTACCAACGTGTGCTCGTTCAAACGCCATGCGTTTCGAACGTTCCGTTTTCAACTCGTTCTCCAACTGTATCACCCTGGCGTCTTGACTCTCTAAAGTCGTAGAACACTTGGCGTGCGCTACGGCGTACTCCTTGTTCTCTTTGGAAAGTTTTACGACTTCCTCTTTCAAGCTCGTGACTAACGCGTTCGAGTTCTCGAGCATCGCAGATTTTAAGTCCAGACTTTCTCGCATGTGCGCCACCTCCAAGTTTGCTTTCTTTGCGCTTTCCTCTTTCAAAGAAGCTTCGGCCAAGTCTGTATCCGCTTTCTTCACCTTTTCGAGTTGAGCAGCAATCGCGGCCTCTTTCGCTTTCAGCTCCTCTTTGAGAGATCCACATTCGTCGCTCAACTTTTCCTTCTTACTTTCCAACTCTGGCACCTCTTTCCGCAATCTCATCAACTCTTCTCTCATCTCCTTCATTTCATTCTTCAAACTTTCGTTGGTCGTCGACAACTCCTCTGCGAAACTCTCCGCAGTCACTAGCGCTTCCGTTTCCGTCGCTAACACTGAATCCAACTCTTTCAATTCCTCGAACGAAGCCTCCAAGCGTCTCGTGATTGCATTCCTCTCGTTCGTGACGTCTTCTAACTTCTTCGAGTAGTCTGTGTCCATCTCTCGTATCCTTCCCTGTAAATGTTCGATTTCGTCCTCGGCGGCGTATTCCAACTCCTCCAACGAACTGACTGTTTTCGAAACCTTTCGAATTTCCATCTTGTGTTCGTCGCGCATTCGAGATATCGTTCGATTGTATTCGTTTCTGATGGACTCTATGGTCGATTTCAGAGTGTTCACTTCCTCCAACGCTTCGGCTTCGCCACTCAGAGCGTTTTCGAGCGTTTTGCGATTTTCCTTCAACTCTCGTTTCAGTAAGTCCACTTCATTTTTATACCTGTTTGCGGAAGCGTAATTCAAATTCGAGAGTTCCGCTAACTTGGCGCTTTTCTCGTACATCTCCGACGTCTCGTGGTCGATTTGCTTTACCTCGTTCGTGACTTCCATCAAAGCACCGCTTAAAGTTTCGTTTTCACGTCGTTTCGTTTCGAACGTTTTCTTCAGCTCGTAGAGTTCTCTCTCTAACTTGGACGTTAACGTATTGCTATTGCTACTACTACTTCTATAATTATTGCTGCTGTTGCTATCATTATTATNATTATTATTATTATTCGTAGTCGTCGTTTGCATGCCCTCATCTTTCCTTTTCGCGATAGAAGAAGACACGTTTAGCTTGTTCCGCAAAATATGATTCATCAGTTTCGAAGAGGACGAAGGCGACGGTTTCGACAGTGGTCGCGAAGAAGGTTGTACTTGTTGTTGTTGTTGCTCGTCGATTTTCACGCTCGCGTTCCATTTCTGCGCTGCCGTTTTCTTCTTCTCTTTATCTTCCTCGTCGTCTTCGAGGGACAACAACGTCGACGTCGTTTCTTCTTCTTCTTCTTCTTCTCCTACCGTCTCGTTGTCGTCTTTTTCATCGTCCTCTATGATTTCTTCCACGTGTTGATGGCGCTGGTGTTCCGAAGCTTCCTGCGACGAAGATATTCGTTTTCGTTCAAAAATTTTCTTCTCTTCTTCAATCACCAACGCACTACTGGCGGTAAACCCAATATCGTCCAACATTTCCAACCAAGGAATAAACGCGTGCACGGCCATGCGATACGAAGGTAACTTGCACACCGGATTGTTCTTCTTGTTACTCTTCTTATCGTTATTATTCTCGCTTTTGTCGTTTTCCTCGCTCCTCAACCGTAACTCTCTCAAATGTACAAATTCTTCCACCAACCGTAAATCCGCAAAGTTACCAAACTCGTTCTCTCGAACATCTAGATATTCTAAATCCCATTTCCTTCCGTCTTTTCTCGCGACTTCGGAGAAGTCGCGTATTGAATTATTCCTCATCGAGAGCGTTTGGAGCGTATTCGGTACGTCGCGGATGCCCTCGAACGAATTCAATTTGTTCCCTTCGATGTGTAACAACTTTAAACTCTTTGGAAGTCGGTCTAAATTGACTACTCTTTCGATGTCGTTCTCGTTCAAATATAACTCTCGAACGTTTCGGAGTAGCTGAAAGTCTTCGCCGTCGAATGTCTGTAAAGTCGATTTTTTAACGAACAAATCTTTTCGGTTGCAGATGCTGACGATGAGTAAACGCGCGAGATTCTCCTTTTGGTTCAACGCCAAAGTTTTGATGTGCTCTGGAATCGTCGTAAAAGTCTTTTCGTTATTATTACTATTAGTCTTCTTAAAGTCGTCGTTTTCTTCTTCTTCTTCTTCTTCTTCTTCTTCTATAGCATCATCACTTTTCTTCCCCTTCTTCTCCTCGTTCTCGTTCGTTTTGGTCTCGATGATTTTGCTCATCTTTTTCTTCTTCTTAGTCTTCTTGTTATTACTACTCTTCGTCGTCGCATTCGTCGTCGTCATCATTCAAAGAGTAATACTCACACTACTATTATACTACTCATAAAACACACGCGTTGTTTAGAAGAATATGTTCATATTACTAACACTATTCTACTACTCTTCTGATGTGTGTTGTGTACAGTGGTGTTTTTTAACGTTCTTTTTTGTCTGTTTGTTGTGTTGACTTTTTTCTCCTTCTTTTTTTTTTCTTTTTTTTTTTCTGGTGCAAAAAATGTGTTCACTCTGTCAGTCAGACACCTCAGAAGAGAAAAAAGCACAACAACGAAAGAAAAATGACAGTTGTTGTTGTTTTGTGTTGAGATGATGATTTTGAGAAGGACGACGACGTTTACGCAGGAAAGAGTCGTTCTTCGAGCCGCCGCCGCCGCTGCTGCTGTTGCTGCTGCAGCTACTGCTGCAGCTGCTCACGATGCGTTTCTCTTTAATTCGGGGACGACACGAACGACGGAAACGATTTCGATATCATCACCAACGCAATTCGCAACGCATCATCGTCGTCATCATCAGCATCCTCGTAGTAATAATACGAATACGAATAACGACAACAACAAAAACAACAACGGTTTTCTTCTTCCAGGTCGTCTTCCATCATATTTTCTCCTCTCGCACGCCTCGTGTCTCGAAAAAGAAGGAGGAAGAGGAAGAAGGGACGCGCAGAAGAAAATGCCTTCTTCTTTAACGAAAGAGGAGAGAGAAAATATGGAAGACGTGGAAGTGCACATCGAAGGCGAAGAAGAAGAACAAACGACGACGAAAACGAACGGGAAAAGTAAAAAAGGAAGACACACGGCGCAATGGCGAGTGTATACCGACTTGGGACGCGAAAAATTCTTAGCCGGAGATATCGAGTTCGCTCTGAAATGTTTCGAACGCGCGTTGAAAGAAGCAAAGCTTGGATTTGGAGAGAAGGACGCGCACGTCGCGGCGGCGCTGAATAACTTGGCGGAACTCGCGAGGACGCAACGAATGTGGGAGAAAGCGGAAGGATTATACAAAGAGTGCTTGGATTTACTGAGAGAATTGAAAGAGACGACGCCAAATAGTAGTAGTAGTAGTAGTAGTAGTGATAGTAGTAGTAAAGTAGATAAGAGAAAAGGAGCAGAATATAAAGCGGAAGCGACAATAGCAGCAGCGTTGCATAATTTGGCTTCATGCATGTTGCAAAACAACAAGCCGAAAGAGGCGTACGAAAACTATCGAACGAGTTTGAACTTGAAGCAAGTCGTGTTTGAAAACGAGAACCATCCGGAGATTGCGCTGACATTACATCACATGGCCGAAGCGTTGCTCTTGTTGGAACGCATAGAAGACGCCATCGTTGTCTTGGAGAGATCGGTAAAAATAACCGACGCGGTTGGTATCGGTCACACGCCAACGGCATTTCGCCGAATGCGAAGGTTGTGTCAACTTTATGAAATAAAAAAGAGATTTGACGACGTGGACGCGATGAAGAAACGCATAGAGACGCAATTCAGCAAGCAAGTGTAAGTGGTGATTCAATAAGTAAGCGAGATAGTAATAGCGAATGTTGCGTATTATTTGTTTTATATCTTCTGTATTTCTTCTTACACTCGTATTATTACTAAATTTCTACTAGCCTTTTCCTCAGGCATCTTCTTGAGACGATTCTTTCTCGGCGCGCTGTTTCTCTTCGCTCTCTCTTCGTTCCTCATCGGCGAGGATATCGCACAAAGCGCGCATGGCTTCCTTTTCCTCCGACGTCCTCGGTCGTTTTTCTTTCTTCTTAGAAGATTTTGATTTCGCTTGTTTCGACTGCATCATCTCAATCAACTGTTGTTGTTGTTGTTGTTGTTGTTGTTGTTGTTGTTGAAGATGCTCTACCGTCACGTATTGTTGCATCGCTATCTGCGTCTTCGACGCTTCCGCTAAAAGTTTCTGCTTTTGACTCGCCAACTTACGTCTTTGCTTTCGCAACGCAAACTTTTCCCTGCAAATAGATTTACTACTCGATGAAAACTCTTCGATTTTCTGAGGACGATGACAGTAGAAACACCATCGAAAGACGCCTTCTCTTTCTTTTAAGTTGAAACTGTCTTCGCGTTTGTGCATTTCGCAGCACTGTTGGACGAACACCAACTAAGGAGCGACTTTTTTCGCAAAGTAATTCGCATCCTTGCACGCCGCAGGCGCGTCCAGAAACGAATTGCGACGCTTCCTTGTGGTTCGCGTTTTTGGCGTTCAGGATTTCTCTTTGTTCTTTCAAACTAGGCGTTATCGTTGATGTCGTCGTAGCAGCCGACTGCGTCGGGACTCCAATACCAGATGCTCCCGCTTTGGGCGCGATGCGACCACTATCATCGCTTTGTCTTTGAACTGAGACTGTCGCCCTTGCTCGTTCTTCGTCACCTTCCTCGTCTTCTTCCATTTGTTGATCCATCGAACCTTCCAATTGCTGACTCATGATACTTTTAAAACTCTCATTCGCGTACGGATACTTCTTTTGCTTCTCGAGGAGTTTTTCTTTCTTTTTAAGTTCTTTTCGATACTCCTTCATCTGTTGTTGCTTCAACTTTAACTGCAATTCCTCTTGAATCAAAGGCGCGAGCGCGTTGTTTCCTATGTTGCCGCCGTTCATAGCCGAAGAAAGAGAATTTAAAAGGCTCGGGGGTAACGATCCAGATGTCGCTTGATTCAACATGACTGCAGCGGAGGCTGCATTGGCACCAGAATTATTGAAATTATACATGGCTTGGACTTGCTGCTGTTGCAAAAACTGCAACGCTGACATGAAATCTTTCGGCGGATTTCTCATGAGCTCCTGTTGCTGCAGTACAAACTGTTGCTGCAAATTTTGCATCTGCATCAATTGTTGCTGCGCAAGCAACTGCTGAATTTGGTCTAACGTCAGCTGTGGAACTGCTATCGGTGCAACTTGCGCAGCCGGAACGGCACCACCACCGAGCGCCGTCATCATCGCCATATTTGTATCGATCATATTCGTCCTCTTTACTTTCTTCAGCCGTTGTTGTTGCGTGGATAGTTCTCTCACATACGCCTCCTCCTCGTCGTCCGTGTCTGTCGGACTCCCTTTCCTCCTCATCCTTCGTTTTCTATTCTTTTCTTTCTTTTCGCCGTCTTCATCCGAATCCTCCGAGGTACCGTTGTTATTCGTCCCCGTCGTTGTGGTTTCAAACGTTTCCCCAGAATCCGTCGATCTCCTCCCTCTTTTCTTCGCCTCCTTGTTTTTGTTTTTGTTTTTGTCTTCTTCATCCGAGATCGATGAAGGTAAGGAATCATCGTCGTCATCATCACTCTCTTCTGATGTTGTTGTCGACTTTTTTTCGGCGATCGACTTTTCTGCGATCTCTCGCCCTTTCTTCTTCTTTCGCGCGGCCGCGACCGCTTTGATCGCCTCTTTCAGCATTTTCTTTTACTCTCCTTCTTCTTCTTCTTCTTCTTCTGTGCGGAGAGATCCGAGAGTGTTTTTGAGGCTTCTTCGTTGATGAATCGACGAACGAGACAACAGTTAAAGCGGGAAGAAAACGACGAGCGTTTTTCAAAGAGATTATTAAATTCGATTCTCTCTTGGGTCGTCGTCGACCGTTCTTTTGTCTGTCTGGCAGAAAAGGAACGGAACGAAAACAGAACAACTTTCTTCGTCTTCGTCTTCGTTGGATGACGACGACGACGGGGATGAGATGATTGGTGCGTCGTTGGAGGAAGAGGATGCGCCTTCTCACAGAGGGAAACCGACGACCGGGGAGAGACAGACCACCACCTTCTTCCGAACAACACAACAACGCTTTGTCTTCTTCTTAATAAGAATGAGGACGTTCCCCAAGAATAACGTTAGAAGGTAGAAGAAGGAGAAGAGACAAAAACGATCGACGAAAGGACAGGAACTTTTTTTTGTTTTTGTCGAAATTCAGGTCGCAGACGAGGACTCTCTTTTTGTTCTCTCGTCGTACAGTTTTGGTTCTTCATTGAAATAGGCGCAAATTTATTACCACTGCTAATAAACAAACATGGGTAATCAAAGAGCACGAAGCAGAGGTCTCAGACATGGCACGAGAAACATGTTCACGCGCGGTTTCCGCCAAAACGGACCGAAGAACGCGACGACGTATTTGAGAACGTTCAGAGTAAGTGATACAGAATCCGCTTTCTGCTCGCGCGTAGTTGTTTTTTTTCTCAAATTTCGGGCGTCGAAAACCATCGATGTAGACGGGAATGCGTTCGTTTCTTCCTGGAATCAAATCGTTCGCGCGTACTCCGCGCATGTTTTGAGGCATTCGTGGAAAGAAACGGCGATATTTCCGTTCGTGATGGTGTTTTAAAGACACATTTCGTTCAATTTTCGTCGACGGCCTCGACCCACTACTTGTGGGGTTTCTTCCCTTGAGAAAAAAAAATCGCGCGTGCTTCCGCGCGCGCGTGTGACGCGAGGCGACGTGTTTCGAGCAGATGTTGTCGATGAATCGCGTTATTAATTATTGAAACTGACTAATTATTCTCTTTTTGATCCCATTCATATCACGCAGATTGGAGACTACGTTGACATCAAAGTTGATTCTTCTCAACACAAGGGCATGCCGTACTTGGTGTACCAAGGTAGAACTGGCGTCGTCTGGGATGTTACTCCGCACGCGGTTGGTGTCGAGGTGAACAAGCAAGTCGGTGGCAGAATCATCCGTAAGAGACTTCACATCCGTTACGAGCACGTGCAACACTCTCGATGCAGAGAAGATTTCTTAGCGAGAAGAAAGGCGAACGACGAGGCGCACGCCGCGGCGAAGAAGGCGGGTAAGAAGATTGTCACGAAGAGAGCACCGGTGGGTTTGCCGAGAGAGGGTTTCACTTTGGAAAACGTCAAGACGGAAATCTTGACGCCGATCCCGTACGATATCGTCAGAGAAGGTGTGCAGCTTTAAGAAGTTTTATGTATGTATGTATAAACACGCATAGAAAAAAACTTAGTAGCAGAACACGAGAGAGAGAGTTTTCGCGAGAAGGTTGGAACCGTTTTCTTTCGAGCGACTAGCGCTTGGAGAACAACACGGGGAAAAGAGCAGACGGGGAACTCGGGACGGACGGCTGGCATTGCACGACGTCGACGACGATTGGGGAGAGAGAGAGAGAATATATCTAAAACGTACTAAAATTTTAGCATTGAAAGAACTATTTGTAGACAAAACTTAAAAAATACGAGTAACGCCTTGAAAAATATAAAATGGAACACACAACAAGGACGACGAGACACCACACCATGCGCGAAAGATCATCCGAAGAGGAGGACGAGAAGGAGGAAACCGTGCTGCGAGAAGAAGAAGAAGAAGAAGAAGAAGAAGTGATTGTGGACATATGCGCGGGTCAAGGGCAGTTGAAGTTTCTCTCTCGGGCTGCCAAAACGAAGACGAGCGTAACGCCTCCGCTTTTGAGAGAAGGAAACTCAATCATACTTGAAGTGAAAGATTTGTGCGAGTACGCCGAAGAAAACGAGGAAGAGAAAAGCAAAGTACCGTGGGTGGAACACAAATTCGCGATTGGAGACTCAACGCATCCGGAAGGGTTGGAAGAAGCGCTTTTAAAAATGCGGGTGAACGATATCGCCGAGGTGAAAATTTTTGCCTCCTCGGAATATCAGTTATGCGACGCGCTTTTACCCGAGATGCAAACGATTACTTTCACAGCTTTATTTGTAGTTAAAGTAGTTGAAGTTACCGACGATAGCGTTACAGATGATAAGTTTGCGATGTCGCACAGAGAACGGTTGGAGTACGGCGAGAAAATGTTGGAGCGCGGCCGCATGTTATATCAAACGAAGCGGTATCGCCGAGCGAAACTCATGTGGGATAAAGGCGCGGATGTCTTTTCGTTGAGAGAACCGCAAGGCGAATTCGATAAAGACGGAGAAAAGAAAAACAAAGAGTCCTTTCAAGTCGCGCATAAGATTTATAACAATCTCGCGATGCTACATTTGAAGATGGAAAATTATAAAGAGGCGGAAGCGTTCGCTTCTGATTCGTTGGATTGCGAGAAAGATAACGTCAAAGCGCTCATGCGAAGGGCAAAGGCGCGCTTGGAACTGCTTAAGTGGGAAGAAGCAGAGAAAGATATGGATACTGCGTTACAACTCGAAGAAGAAGCGACCGAATCGAACGTGGAAAAGTTAAAGCGCGAACTCGCTCCGCTCCGGAAAAAATTACAACTTCTCCGTAAACAACAAGATCTGAAAGATAAAAAAGATGGTTTCGGAAACGTCTTCAAAAAAAGCGAAAAGAAGACGTATTACAAAGACGACGAGATTGCTAAAGAGAACGAGGCATTTCCGTGCAAAGATTTGGCGACCACTCAGTTAGATTGGGACGAAGAGTTCAAGCAAATTGATATGGAAGAGGCAGAAGCGGTCAGATGGAAAGGCATGAAAGAACGCGAACACAAATATAACCTTTTGCGATTCGCGCACGATCCAGAGATTTATATGAACAATAATGCGAAGTAATAACAACGATAATGACGATAATAATATTTTAATTACACGCTTCTCTTCTACCAACCATCATCGCATCATAAATCAGTCTTCTTCTTTCGTGTCTAAACCCAAAAGCGTCGGCGTTCCTGGAAACTCAAACCTAACGTGCGTCGTCGTCAATTTACTCGATCCGGTCGTATCGAACAACCACTCCGCATCTTTAACCATTGCCGCCGGTATCGACCCGTCCGTTTTATTTGCATCCTCTAAGATGTGTTTCGCCATCTCTGCTTTCCCTTCCCCTACGGCGGCAAATACTTTTCGTTTCGCCATATTCACCACTGGCATAGAAAACGTGATGCGTTCGGGAGGCGGTTTCGGCGAATCCGCGATGGGTAAAATCCATCGCGCGTCGTTCACTTTCACCAGCGAATGATTCGGAAATAACGAACATATGTGCCCATCCGGCCCAAAACCTAACAACAACAGATCAAATATCGGCAATCCACCGTCTCCTTTCGGTAAGATTGTCTCCGATAAGCTCTTCAACTCTTTATCGTACGCCTCCGCCGACTTTGCGCTCGCGCCTTCGTTCGCTTCGTACAAACCGTCGTCGATGGCGTGCAAATTCTCTCTCGGGATTGGCACGTCCTTAAACAACGTCTCGTACGCGCCACCAAAGTTACTCTCTGGATCGTCTAAAGGCACGCATCGTTCGTCCACCCAAAATACGTGCCATTTCTCCCACTCAATTTTATTCTCCTCGTTTGTGTCCTTCTTCAATCCGGAAAGCATTTTAATCAAACTCCCGCCGGCTAATCCGAGCGTGAAGTACCCTCTCTCTTCAATCGCACTTCTCGCGCTTTCCGCGGTCAACTCCGCGATCGCTTTCGAGACTAACTCGGGAGTGTAATACACGGTGCACTCGGGAGCACCTTCCGGTTTCGGCGTCGATTCAAAGTTTTCCATTTTTATAATGTTTTTGTAACGAGTTGACCGATGAGATATTTTGGAGGAGGATTTGGAGCCAATTGACGTCGTTTTTAAAAAAGTAGACTTTCCTCTCCAAGAAGAAACTTGCGATAATGATGATAAATTCGTCGAGGAGACGATCATTAATACTAAGCAGCAGAGAGGACGAGGAGAGAAAGAAAGCGAGCGCGTGTGGTGCGAGTGCGCGCGCGAGTGATGCGTTTTGAAAGAGACTCTCAGCAGAAAAAAAGTTTTTGTTGTTTTTGTGAAAAAAAGTTGAAAAAAAGAAATTTTTCGTCAGTCTGCCGTCACTGATTAACACTCCTTTACGGGGAAACAGAAGAGAAGCAACTACTCATCAACGACACAACAAAACGATGAGCGCGGTAAAAAAGTTGATTCCTCTGATGGACAGAGTTCTGGTGGAGAGAGCAGTCGCGGCGACGAAAACGAGCGGGGGGATTTTGTTGCCAGAAACCGTCGGAAGTAAAGTACGTCGGATGAATTCTCATTCTCATTCTTCTTCTTTGTCTTCTTTAGTCTTCTTTTTATGAATTTCGATTTTGGTTTATCGTTTGCTTGGCTGAGAGAGAGAGAGAGAGAGAGCGCTCCACATTGGGAGGACGTTCTCTTTAAGAGCTGAAACGGATGATGATGATGGACGCGTTTTCTTTTTTTTATGATGAGTAGAGCTCTCGCTTTTCTGCGCGTGACTGACGATTGGATGATGTTTCTCTCTTTCTTTCTTGTTCTATTAAATAACTACAGCTCAACGCCGGCGTCGTCGTCGCCGTCGGACCGGGGCGACCGAGTCCAATGGACGGGAAACTAATTCCAAACGGTACGAATTTTTACTCACGAACAACATTNAGTCTCTTTCCTAACGATGACTTAATACTATTATTATTACAGGCGTTAAAGCCGGCGATAAAGTCTTGCTCCCGGAGTTTGGCGGTCAAGCCGTCAAGCTCGACAAAGGCCCGCAAAAGAAAGAGTTCCTCTTATACCGAGACGAAGAGATCCTCGGGATATTACAGGATTAATACTATACTCGCGATGATATCGTAATTCGTAGCAACACTAGTCGTTTAATAAACCTATTTAATGTAAGAGAGAGAAAAAAATAGAAAGGGGTGCTCAACTCTCTCACTATTCATCACAGCGCTTCTTTCAATCTCTTTTTGGCTTCACTCCTCAAAAAAATTCAAAGAAGGCAGTTTCGTCACAAACAGACGACAGCTCGTCATCTGGAAAGAAAATTAAAAAAAATCTTTCACCATCACCATGGCGGGCTCTCCGTACCCGAAGCGGAAGCGGATTAAAGAGACGACCTCGTCTCCTTCTCCTTCTCCAAAAGCGGTGGCGGCGGGTGCGGGTGCGGTTGAGCAGCAGCGCGACGATTTTGACGACGACGAGAAGAAGAAGAAGAAGAAGAAGAAGACGAAGGGAAAGACGAAAATCAAATCACACCAAAACGACGAAGAAGAAACTTTACGCAAAAAAAATCAAACGACGACGACGACGACGACGAGTCAGACGACGACGATTGGTTCTATCGAGGAAAAGGAAAAGGAGGAGGAAAACGACGAGAAGAAGATCACGCCGAGAGAATGGTTCGCGCTGTTAGTACACTCCTCTTCGCGATATCGAGAGCACTTAGAGCGCTTGAAATGCGACGACCGTAACGAAAAGGAAGAGGAGGAGGAGAAGGCGTTGGATGATTCTTTTTCCGAGGAGGAGGAGGAAGTTGAGAAGAAAAAAGGAGACGACGACGAAAAGAAGAAGAAGAAGCGAAAAGGAGTAGAAAAAGAAGAAGATGGAGATGAACAAAAACGCGAAGAAATAACGCCGTACAACGCGTTAGATTCCGGAAGTCTTTTGTTTGAAGACATGTGGAACGTGCGATCGAGAGCGATGGAGGAGTATACGCCCGCAGAAATTACAGCAAATAAACACGGTCGCGTCGACATTTCGTATCCTTCGAAGACTATTTCGGCGGGGCCGACAGGTACCGCGAGGGAACGCCTGAAGAAGATTAATAGATTCGAGAAGAAAGAAGAAGGGGAAGAAGGGGACGCATGGACCAAAGAATTCGACGGAATCGAAACGTTGGCACAGCTGTTGATACAAAAGAAGTCGCACTTGTCCAAGATTTTAGAGCCGGTGTGTCATAATGACTTTTTCTTGAAGGAACCGACGACGAGCGAACAACTCAGTCGGTTACCGCACTCGCACAGGTTTACTGAAATCTATGAAAGAGGATCCACGACCGAAGAACGCGTGGAAAGATTGAAGATGATTGCGTACGTTTTAAACTTGAAGCTACCGGGTGACGTTTGTCAGAAGAGAACCTCGAGTCACATTCGAGCATTTCAAGGGCTAATGAAGGAAGTGTTGACGCGTTTAAAGTCGCTGGCGTTTGCATGCGCCAGACACGAGTTGTTCGATGCCGTAGAATTTCTTTCGTTGGAATCAAACTTAGTCACGAAAGAGATGACGAGAGAAGAAGAGCAAATCAACACGGCGAGAGAAATTACGCTTCAAAACGCGCAGATTTTAACCGCGGTAATGGCAGTTATGATCAGTTTAATCGGCGAAAGCAACGAAAAAGAGTTTCAGACTTGGCAAAAATTAGAATACACGGGACACGCGTCCGCAAACGCGGAGGCAAGAAAGACAACTAGCAGCAAATCGGTCGGGACCACTAAATTAGATTTCGACAGCTTAAAAAGGTTGGCGCGAACGTTACGCAAGAAATTGTACGCGAGAAATACGATAACGGCACCATGGCAGGGAGAGATGATAACCGATTTTGGGGCTATGACGAATAAGAAAGAAGAAGGCGCGCTCGGAAAAAGATCGAGAACACCGATAGCGGCCGCCGGTGGCCAAGAGCCTGACGACGAATACAACGAATTAGAGGGGATGGAGCACGACCAAGCGATGAAAGGAGATGGAACAAAACTGCAGCAACAAACAACCACGACGAAGATAGCCACGGCATCTCTTTTGACGCATTGCTCGTATTTGTTTACGAGAAGCGATATGCGCTTGGAGGATAGCGATATTATAGGTCGATGTATCTATTCCATTCCAATCGTTTCACTCGCGGTTTCGCGGTTTCGAGCCTATGAACGGAACGATTCCACGGAAGGTATAAAAATACACAAAGCTTTTAGTGAAGTTTACAAGCTCGGCAGCGACATCGTTTCCCGTCTATGCGCAATGGCTGGAGATATATACGGCACCATGTTGCCAAAAAATTTAGACGAGACATTCTTCACCTCAGGAGAAAAGGTGATAGTGGCAGAGAATTTATCCAGGTGGTATGCGCCCGATTTTATCGAGAGCAAAGAGGTGTTCTTGTACTCGGAGAGTGTACAGATGCAGGATACATACGAATACGGCCAATGGTTATTGATGCCGCACTCCGAGACAAAAGCTGCATTTTGCCGCAAACTCGTTGCTTTCTTTGTAGCGGCACAACACGACGGGTTTTTCGGGAATTTTCATCCTCTTCCTCGGAAAGATATTTGTCGCACTTTGTGCATCTTAAAGTATCACAAACACTTAGTTGATGGCATCAAACGCGACTATGTGGACCGATTATACAGTCCTACCGAGGAAAGTGGCAACGTTGAAGCATCGTTACCGATGCGCGATAGGGCGGGACAATATGGACCAATTCTCTACAAGTTGATCGCAAAGTTGAGCATTTTGAAAGAAATGGCGAAAGAGACGACGGAAAATCTTGCATCGAGTACCGCAGTTCGAGAGAATAAGTGCGGCGACTGCGCGGAGCTCATTGTCAAAGAGACGAACATTTTACCGTTACTTCTTCAGCTCTTGCGCGATATACCGTCAGACGCAATCATATTGCAAAAGGCAACCGGTGGTCACCGCTTCATCGCACTCGACCTCGAGTTAGCGTCGTTGTTTGGAGCTTTATTAAGCAAGAAAGAGCAAGTTCGCGCGGAGGTGCTGAAATACGAGGAGGGCGCATTCGTACCATTGATAGTGACGAGACTGCTCGATATGCTGTCACCGCAATCGTCTTCCGCATCTTCCTCCTTGTCGATGGGACAATGGTATCTTGAAAACTACGAAAACGCCATGTGTGCCTCTCCGACGTATTGGATGAAGAGGTCTTTATGGGAACAAACGAATTTAAAGAATCAACAACCGAAACCGGGAATGAGCTCTTATCAAACGGCGCGAAAGAAAGGTGCCGTAACGGCGGAAATTATTCAATGCGTTTCCGAATGTGTTGCGAGCATGAACGGAAAAATAAGAGAGATCAACGACGAGTTGGACAAGCGCGACTTCTCCTCCGTATTGTTGAAATTGCTCGAACGAAAAGAAGGCAACGTGAAAGAATCGGTTTCGGCGGCAATCATCGCCATGGGCGAACATAAGAAAATAATAGGAAAGATTGAACACTTGATCAAGAGCTTCGGCAAGAACTTTCGCAACTCCGGTAATCCCAAGCAATTGCTCTCGGTAACTGAGCGAGACGGGCTGAAATCTATGATGCGCTCTGTCACAGAGTTAGTGAAGGAAACTCCAACCGTGCCGGACGTTATCAACCGCGTCGTCAGCCAAACTCGCATGGCTAGATGGATGGAGAGACTATGGCGAGAATCGGAAGAACATATTTACGACAATATGAAGAACACCGAAGAAGGAATGGCAAAATTGAAATCATTTGAGGAAGAATACAGCAAGGGAACTTTAGTCAACTGGCGTACTCTTCGGAAGGAGGCGGACTTGAACGACGCGCTCAAACAGATCGTCGGATGTTCAACCTCGGAAGTCCTGAAGTTTCGAAGTTGCTACGACGATGAAGACCAGAACATAAAGAAGACCAAGTTGTATAAAAGCGTTCGTGTTTACGCGCGAATATTTCGGGCGAAAGTCGCGGTGGGTTCTCTCGGCTTACCGGAGGGAAATCCATCGACGGATGTGGATGCGAGCGATCCAACGTTTCTAGCGACTGGGAAGTACCCATCGGTGCTCGAATTGAATTTAGTAGAAACGATTATATCTGCACTCGCGCATACGCGTTTAGAAGACGCTTGCGACGTCATGGTTGACGAAGGAATGGTTGAAAGCGTGAAATCGTTGATACAAGTTCTCTGTGAAATCAACGATCGAGTGGCAACATTGTTAGACGTCGTGAAAGATGAAAAGGATCCACGCATTGTTTCCGTCTCGGAAGTACTCAAAGAAGCGTGTTATTGCATGAGTTTATTGGCTAGTAAATCGTGTCATCAAGATCGCGTCGCAGACGCTGGGGTTATTCCAGTCTTGGTCCAGATAATCTCGAACTTTAACTCAAAGCAAAAGGAAAAACCGCACGATCCGGTCGCCATCACATCTTCTGTTGCGAGACGCGCCGCCGACGCCATCACGAACCTCGCGCACGAAAATCACGCCATCAAATCCACCGTGAGACACGATGGTGGTATTCCGCCGTTGATTTCCTTGCTGCATTGCGTGCACGACGTGAAAGTACAACGCGCCGCCGCTGCCGCCTTGAGAACATTGGCATTTAAGAATCCTGAAAACAAAAACCAAATCGTCGAAGAAGGCGCTTTGAAAATGCTCCTTTTCATGGTCCGCTCAGAAGATTCTTCGGTACACAAAGAAGCCGTCGGTGTGATTGGGAATCTCGTTCATTCGAGTTTACCCATTAAGAAACGAGTTTTAGACGAAGGCGCTTTACAGCCCGTCATTGGTTTGTTATCTTCCTCGTGTCTTGAATCGCAACGAGAGGCGGCTTTGTTGCTCGGCCAATTCGCCGCTACAGAGCCTAAAGATTATAACATGACTCGAATCGTCCAGAGAGGTGCCATCGCACCTTTAGTCGAGATGCTGAAGAATTCGGATCCTGGTTTACGTGAAATGGCCGCGTTCGCGCTGGGAAGACTCGCGCAAAATACGGATAATCAAATCGGCATTTGCTTTGGCACCGGTATTGGTCCTCTCTTGAAACTTCTCGATTCGAACATCGATGACATCATGTTGCACTTACGAGAAACAAATAGTTCGGTCAAAAAGCCGGACTCTGAGTTGAAAGTCGACGCGAGACGATACGTGGAGAATTTGCAACATAACGCAGCCTTTGCTTTGTACGGATTATCGGACAATGAGGATAACGTGCACGTAATCATCGCGGAAGGGTCGGTTCAACGTTTCCGCGACGCCACTCTTCTGTTGGAAGCTTCCACCACGTGCGTACAAAAAACGTTGCAACGTTTGGAAGACAAACTGACTTTAGATAAAAACAAGAAATGTCGAGAGTATTTGCAATATCTGATGACGACGGAGCCAAAACACGCGAAGAAGTTTCGCATTGCCGTCGCTTTCGCGCACTTGTGCAATAAGAAAGACATGCAGGACATCTTCCTCGAATCCGGAGGTTTGAAAATATTAATCGACGTTCTCATTGATCACGCGTGGAACAAAACTGGACACAAGTCTTCCGAAAACGGAGTGTCTTTCAGTAGACCTGGAACTACTAATATCGAACCGCGGCGATACTTCCTAAAGTCGCTCGCGTTTACGAAAGAAATAATGAAATACGACAATCCAGGTTCTGACTTCAATAAAAGTATCGTCGCGATTACAGAAAAATTAGCAAACGTCCAAAAATTGCACGGTCATTGCTTGACCGCTTCCTCGTTGCTCCCGTCCGGAGCGACTGGAGCGAATGTGCGGGAAACCATAGAGGCTATTTCTAGCATCGTTGAAAAGACGAAACGCGACGGTCTAGGGAACAACGGCCCGGAAGTTTTCTTAGACGATGACGAGTTCATGGAACTCGACGGCGACGACGCAGCAAACGAAATCGTGGCAAATAAGTATGTTTCGGAAATTTCCACTCAATTCTTTCCCAAAGATAACGGCGAGAAGGAATTATTCAAGGAGTGTCTCGTGGTCATGGATGGTGGCGAATATAAAGTCAGACTTGGCGATCGGATGTCAGGGATACCGGAAATGAAAATGAGCGCGAAAACCAAGAACCTTGATTTATGCGACGTCGTGTTCGTGTGCGCCTACGGTCGTCTAGAGTATCATGCGCATCGAATTGCATTCGCACACGCGAGCGAGAAGTTCTTGAAGCTAATAGAAGCTGGTTGTTTGCACGTTAAAAACACAAGAAACAAAAAGAAGGAAGAGAAAGTCTTTGGAGCGATGGTTGACGAAGAGGAAGATCCTGCACGCATGGTGATTGACGACGACGACGACGCTGACGACGACGACGACGACGCTGACGACGACGACGATGGCGACGACGCTGACGACGACGATAACGAAAAAGACAACGCGATGTGTCGAGTGAAGCTCGATTGTTCCCAATTTGCCTGCGAGCAATTGCTGTACTATTTGTACTCTGGAACATTCACTGGGGTGAGTCTCTCGCAACGCGAAAGTTTGCCTTCAGACTTCTCCACCTTAATACAGGATTACTACTTTGAAGTACTCAATTTGGCGAGGAAATACGATCTCGCCGGTCTCGTTCGAGAAGTTGAAGTGAGTTTCAAAGGCCTTTTTACCGTGCAAAACTACCTACGAATCATGTATCACCCGTTGTTGGAAAAATCGGAGGTGATTACTAAGCTCGGCTGGCAGTTTGCGTTTGAGAAGAGAAACGTGCATAAAATAATCGAGCTGCACGGTATGAACTACTACACGATGATGATGCACGATGACGAAGAAAAATTGACGAGCTGGTTATCAGATCGAATCAAAAATGCTCGCGACTTCACGCAAGGAGACGAGCAAGAGTCAGAAGATGAGTTGCCTGAAGAGGATGGAGAAGGTCCGGAGGAGGAATTTTTTTAAGAGAGGGAGCGCGAAATAGCGCTCGTTTTTAAAATCGAAAAGGTAGGAATATCTTCTCTTTTAATAACAATAAGTTCTACTATAATGTGAAATGCTACTACATAAGAATACACAACGCGTTGTTTTCTCTCTTTTATCTATTTATATATATGTATCTCCGAAAAGCTTCCTCCTCCTTTACGAGATGATGAGCGCTTTCTTAAGCAACGACCCCGCCGTCTCTGACGGCTGCGCCCCTTTCGCGATCCACTCTTTGATCGCCGGGGCGTTCAAGGAAGACTCTTTTTTGATCGGATCGTACCAGCCTAAGAATTCGATCGGTAATCCGTCGCGTCTCTTTTTGGAATCAATAGCAACTAATCTGTAAAACGCTTGGCGCTTTCTTCCCAAACGCGTAAAACGAATCTGTAATATTTTTTCGAAGAAGAAGAAGAAACAGGGTTAGGTTGAATTCCACACGTTGAGAGGAAAAAAAAGCGTGACGACGAAATGACGACGAGGAAAAGAAGAGGTATTGGTACTCACCACAACTCTGTTTTCAATCTTCAACGACGGAAACGCTTTCGCAGTTCTAATCGGCGCCTGTAAATGAGAAAATTTGGTTAGTTTTTACGTCGCGTGAGGTTACAAATCGCGCGCGCGCGCGCAGCAAATCCTCCTTCGGAATTTTTTTATCCAGAGGGAGGAGAGACGGCGGAAGAAAGGAATTTTCGCGCTTTGAAAGCGCACAAAAACACACAGAAACGACGCCCAAAATATGTACCTTGGCCGATAAGCCTTGCGTGGAGCAAACGCTGTTTGAGAAATTCAATCGAGTAGGGGCGGACGCTGCGAACGACATTATTATTTACGGTTCGTACTACGGGCTAAAGTGACGAATTTCGAGAAACAGGAGGAGGAGGAGAAGTGTTTTTTTTGGAGAGCAGAGAACAGCTTTTTTTTTTTCCTTTTTTTGAAAGGAACGCGAGGAAGAGAGCTCTGGAGAGGAAGCAATTTTATTTGAAGACGTGCTTCTTACTGCACACACTTTCGCGGAATCTCGCCATAAACTCTACGTTACGAAGTATCATCCACTAAAACAATGATCAACGCTGACGGAGATAACGTCGATTTGTACATCCCGAGAAAGTGCTCGTGGACGAACCGCTTGATCACGTGCAAAGATCACGCGGCGATTCAAGTGAACGTCGGGCATTTGGGTCCGGACGGGACGTACAATGGCAACTATTCGACTTTTGCCATTTCGGGTTACGTGAGAAACAAGGTACGCATTCGAAGAATTTGATCGTGTAATTGTGAAACGCTTTATTTTCGCGACGTTAAGGCGGGGTTGTTTGTAGATTTTCTGGGTCGCGAGTGGTTGAAAACCGCGCGATTTCGCGGATGATTTTTCCAAACCAAACAAACCCCACTCTCTCTTTTCTCTCTTCTTCGAAATCTCAACTCTATACTCACTCCTCTCTCTCCTTCATTCGTTTTAAAAAATCAACAGGGTGAATCGGACTGCGCCATGGACCACCTCTGGCAAAAGAAGAAGGGCAACAACTAATGCATCTTTGTATTAGTCTTTGCCTTTATTTTTAGTTTAACTTTAGAAAGAGAGAACATTAGAAATTTGGATTTGTTGTATTGAACACGAAAGAGTCCAGAACGTAGCACAAAAACGAAAACGCATACAAATCTTGTTCATCTGTTGATGGATTGATTGGTCACGGACACGCGCGCACTAATGATACAACATCACGATGACTACTTTACGACTACATTACTTCTTTTTCACCGGAGCGAAGAAACTGGCGATGGACTTCGGCTTGGTTTTAATCTCTTTCAAACCGCCGTCGGCGCCGAGTTTGAATATCGTCTTTTCTTTTTCCGGAGCGCCAAACTTCTTATTCACCGAAGGCGGCTTGGGAGGTAGCTTCTTCAATTCCGCGCCTGGGGTGGTATTATTTGACGCAGTTTTGCTAAACTTGTTTCGTATCTCGGCGTTCTCATCGTTCTTGTTGTTCTCGAACGTTCGCTTGAACGAATTGTCCGTCGCGCTCGGTTTTTGATGACTTTGCTTGTTCGGCGAAGAAAGCGGCGTGCGGCTTTTCTTTGAGGCGGAGGGTGGCGCCGGCGTATGCTTGTTTGCTTGCACTCCTTGCTCCGCAGCGCCGAGCATTTTAGCGATCTCTAAATCCTCCAAGTCTTCTGCGCTCAATACCGGTTGTTGTTCTTTTTTCTCGGGAGAAACGC
>JGI20151J14362_10000742_pt1 | contig 24020 bp, 29 predicted proteins | sample COG_01_FD_14362 | JGI IMG/M metagenome (IMG submission 14362)
TAAAATCTAGCTAAATTAAAAGCAGGATGAATTAATTTTCATCCTGTTTTTTTTTTAAATTTATATCATGAAAAAATTGAACCTACTTTTATTTATTTTTGTTTTATTGAGTGTTTTAATTTCATGTGATAACACTTCTGACAATAAACAATTTACTCTTCTTACCAGTGATAAAACTGGAGTTGATTTCACAAACGAATTAAAAGAAAACAATACAATGAATTACTTTACCTATCCCTACATATATATGGGAGGTGGAGTATCTGTTGGAGATATAAATAACGACAACCTTGATGATATTTTCTTTACAGGAAATATGGTCGAGAATAGACTTTATTTAAACAAAGGAAATCTTGAATTTGATGACATAACATCTTTTGCATTAGTTGGAGGTGATGATAAATGGTATACTGGTTCAACTATGGTTGATATAAATAATGATGGCTATTTAGATATATATGCTTCTGTGGCTGGTTTAAATGGAGTAAAAAACAATGAATTATATATTAATAATGGTGATAACACTTTTACTGAAAGTGCTAGTGAATATGGAATAGATGATATTGGTAATAGTGTCCAAGCTACATTTTTTGATTATGATAAAGATGGAGATTTAGACCTTTATGTAGCCAATTACCCAATGACACCTTTTGATGCACCAAGTAGTTATTATTACTTTAAAATGCAAAATTCTGAAGATTATGAAACTGATAACTTGTACAGAAATGATGGTTCGTTATTTACTAGGGTTACCGAAGATGCTGGACTTAGAACTTATGGCCTAACATTAAGTGCAACTGTTGGAGATTTAAATAATGATTCATTTCCAGATATATATATATCAAATGATTTTAGTTCACCAGATTTTATGTATATGAATAATGGTGATGGAACTTTCACTGATATTGTTAAAGAATCAACTAATCAAACATCTTTTTATGGAATGGGAGTTGATATTGCAGATTTTAATAATGATCAATATCTAGACTACATTCAAGTAGATATGGATGCTAAAGATAATAGAAGATCTAAGGCTAATATGGCTAGTATGAATCCAGATCTATTTTGGAGTACGGTTAATTATGGATTTCATTATCAGTATATGCATAATACATTGCAGTTAAATAGGCGAATTGAGGGCGATAAACCTTTTTTTAGTAATATTTCTAGGCTTTCTGGTATTTCATCTACTGATTGGAGCTGGGGACCTCTTCTTGCTGATTTTGATAATGATGGTTGGAAAGATTTATTTATTTCAAACGGAACTAGAAGAGAGATAAATAATAAAGATTTCTTCAACGAAATCAATTTAAGACCCATGTCTAACGATAGTCTCTTATACTACACAAATCAAATTCCTTCAGAGGCTATATCAAATTTTACCTTTAAGAATAATAAGGATTTAACTTTTTCCGACGTTTCTGTTGATTGGGGATTGGATGATAAAAACTTTTCTAATGGAGCAACATATGCTGATCTTGATAATGATGGTGATTTAGAAATCATTGTAAATAACGTAGACCAAGAGGCTCAAATTTATAGAAACAATTCTACTAATAATTTTGTAAGGGTTAAACTTAAGGGAAATGCTGGAAATGTATTTGGAATTGATAGTAGAGTATATGTAGAGACCGAAAATTCTAGTCAGATGCAAGAACTTACAATGACAAGAGGATTTCAATCCTCTGTTTCTCCATATCTTAATTTTGGATTAGGTAATGATGATTTAATAAAATCAATAAAGGTTGTATGGTCAAATGGTAATTCAGAAGAGCTTAAAGATCTTAAAATAAATTCGACAATTGAATTTGATATATTAAATTCCAAACCTCAAACTAAATCAGATACTGATAAATCAAACTTATATTTTGAAAATATTGATGTTGTTGAGCATAAACATCAAGAAAACGAGTATAATGATTACATAAAAGAGGTTCTTCTTCCTCATGAAAATTCAAGATTGGGTCCAGGTATTGCAATTGGTGATATTAATGGAGATAAATTAGAGGATTTTGTAATTGGAGGGGCGAAAGATCAACCTACTGCGTTTTATTTACAGAAATCAGATGGATCATTCTACAGTAAAAGTTTTTCATTTTCTAAAGAACATGCTAAATACGAGGATATGGATATGATTCTTGAAGACTTTGATAATGATGGAGATATGGATTTATATGTAGTTTCAGGTGGAAATGAATTTGAACCAAACACTCCAATATTNAAGGATAGATTATATATNAATAACGGTAATGGTTCATTTATTTATAATAATAGTTCATTGCCTNATAATTTTTCAAGTGGAATGAGGGTTTCATCTGCAGATTACGATANAGATGGAGATATAGACTTATTTGTTGGTGGAAGAGTAGTTCCTGGTAGNTATCCTCTTCCAGCTGAAAGCTTTTTGNTTGAAAATGTCTCAGATGNCAANGGAGTAAAATTTAAAAATGCTGATGAATCTATTTTTTCTTTTAAAGAAATAGGTTTAGTTACATCATCAGTTTGGACTGATTATAATAATGATGGATGGACAGACTTAATTGTTGTTGGAGAATGGACGCCAATCAAATTCTATAAGAATATGGAGGGTAAATTTTCAGAGGATACTTCTCTTATTGATATAGATTCTACTAGGGGCTGGTGGTATGATATAATTTCAGAAGATTTTGATAATGATGGAGATATGGATTTAGTAATTGGAAATCTTGGAAATAATTATAAATATCAAGCCTCAGGTGATGAGACATTTGATATTTTTTATAATGATTTTGATAAGAATAACAGTGGAGATATAGTCCTCAGTTATTATAGTGATGGAGAGCAATATCCTCTTAGAGGAAGACAATGTTCATCAGATCAGATTCCAGCCATTAAAACAAAATTTAAGGATTATGATGCTTTTTCAATTGCTACTCTAGAAGATGTATACACTGAACCTGATTTAGAAAATTCACTTCACTATTTCACTAAAACATTTTCATCTGTTTATTTAGAAAACACTGGTAACTCATTTGTTATGAACAAGTTGCCTGTTTTGGCTCAACTTTCTTCAATCAATAAAATTCTATCAAGTGATATTGATAAAGATGGTTATAAAGATATAATCGTTTCTGGTAATATGTATAATTCTGAAGTTGAGACTCCTAGAAATGATGGAAGTGTTGGTGTTCTTTTAAGATATACTCCTTCTAAAGGTTTTGAAGCCGTTCCAACTCAAGAAAGTGGGTTATTTATTAATGGTGATGTTAAGGATATGGAATTCATTACTGTAAATAATGATGATTTTATAATATCAGCAAAAAATGATGCTTTAATTGGATTTACTAAAATAAAATAAAGTGAAAAAATCATTTATATTATCATTTATACTTTTTTTATTTTCATGCTCTCCTAATAATGATACAATTGAAATTGTATATGAGATAAAAGAAATGAATGATTATTCTTTAGAAGTGACATTTACAATAAACAATTCTACTAAGATGAATTTTGATTCTAAATGGTCATTACATTGGAATCAACAAAGTGCAATCATTGATAATGACTCATTACCTCCAAATCTTAAATATCAATATGTAGCGGGTCAATCATATAATATCTTATCTTTTGGAAAAGGTTTTACTCTAAATACTGGAGAATCTGTTTCAGTTGACCTAAAGCAATCAGGAGTTGTTAAAAGAAAATCTGACCTTCCTGTTGGTGGATTTGTAGTTATTGATAATCAATTTATAGATGTTAAATTTATTAACCTATGGCAAAATGCTATGGGTATTGAAAGACTTGATATACCTTCATCAGTTGATAGGTATAATAATTATTTATCATCTACTGTTAATAAAAGTGAACTTGATCTTATTGTGCCAACTCCAAACACAATTGAATTATTAGGAGGTGAATTGCCTTTAAAAAGTAAATATTCAATTACTATAGATGAGTCTTTAAATTTAGATTCTAATCTTATAGTATCACTTCTAGATGAAGTTACTGAAATAGATATCAAAAAAAATGACTCTATTAATGATATTTATGTAGATTATGTAGATGATCTTAATGAAGAGTCATATATCTTGAATATCAATCAGGATAAAATTTTAATTTCAGCATCTGACAGGGCAGGAGCATTATATGCTATTCAGTCATTAAAGCAGATTTTTTTAGTCTCAAAAATAGAGAATACACCTATAAAGAACCTTATAGTTAATGATTCCCCAAGATTTTCATATAGAGGGATGCTTTTAGATATATCCAGAAACTTCTATGGACCAGAAAAAATTAAGCAAATAATAGATTATTTATCTTTCTTCAAAATCAATCATTTAGATTTTAGAATAACTGATGATGAAGGATGGAGACTAGAAATTCCTGGCTTAGAAGAATTAACTGAAGTAGGATCTAAAAGAGCTTACACTAAAGATGAATTTGAAAATTTGATTCCTATGTATGGTTCTGGACCTGATACAGATTCCTCAGGTTCAGGATATTTATCTAGAGTTGAATTTATAGATATTTTAAAATATGCTAATCAAAGAAATATAACAATTATTCCTCAAATTAGTTTTCCCTCTCACGCAAGATCTGCCATTATATCTATGAATGCTAGATATCAAAAATATATGAAACTTGGCAATATAGTTGAAGCTGAAAAATATCTACTAATTGACCCTGAGGACAAAAGTGAATATTACTCAGCTCAAGGGTTTAATGATAATATTGCTTGTATTTGTAGAGAAAGTGCATATACTTTTTATGATAAGGTAATTGATGAAGTCTACTTAATGTATAAAGATGCAGGAGTTAAATTTCAAAAATTTGGTGTTGGTGCAGATGAGCTTCCATATGGTGCATGGCAAAAATCTCCAATTTGTGATAAATTCATGGATGAGAAATCTATTACTGGGGATTACAACGCATTATATGAAATGATGCAGCGAAGAGTTTATAATAAACTTTCTAGTTATGACTTAACAATGACTGGTTGGGATGATATTTTATTGAAATTAACAGAGAAGAATCAGTCTGAGACTAAAATTAAAGATTTTTTCAAGGATGATGATATATTACTATATGTATGGAAAAATGACTGGGGTCAAGGTAGACAGGATATGATTTATAAATATGCTAATCTAGGATACAAAACAATTATGAGTAACTCTAGTGCCTTTTATTTTGATATGGTTGATGATAGAGATTTTGATAACATTGGACTCTCATGGAGTGGTTATGCAGATTACAAAGATATTTGGACAGTAGATGTGTATGATATTTTTAATGATTCTTATGGTGTTGAGAAAAACAACATTTCTCAAGATTATATAAATTCTTCTGAAAAATTAAATCCTGAAAATAGAGAAAATATTATTGGTATTCAATCTCAAATATGGAGTGAGACTATTAAAAGTGAGGATATACTTGACTATATGTTTATGCCAAATATTATTGTTTTTTCTCAAAAGGCATGGTCAAATGACCCTAAATGGACGACTATATCTGATCAAGAACTTAGAAGAAAAACTTTACAGAAGGAATGGAATAACTTTGCAAATAACATTGGTCAGAGACTACTTCCAATTGTAGATAATATTTTTGAAGGTCTCAAGTATGACCTTCCTAAGCCTGGAGGGGTTATAATTAATGATTCTCTTTTTGCAAATTCAGCTTTCCCAGGTTTATATATAAAATATACATTGGATGGTTCAATTCCTAATTCAGAAAGTGCTAATTATTCCTCACCATTTAAGTTAAATAAAGATGATGTTGTTCATCTTAGATTATTTAATAAACTTGGTAGGGGAGGTAATACAATCATGGTTGATAAGTAATTTTTACTTCATCGAATATTTTATTTAACTTCTACTTTATATGAATGGAAGGCTTTTATCAATAGATGTTCTTAGAGGAATGACATTAATTTTCATGATCATTGTTAATCAACCTGGTTCATGGGATAATGTTTATGCTCCATTACTACATGCACAATGGAATGGTCTAACACCCACTGATTACATTTTCCCAAATTTTCTTTTTATTGTAGGTGTATCAATTGTTCTTTCATTAAATAATAGAAAAAATGAACTAAGTAAGAATAAAGCTCTTAAAAAAATTATTTGGAGAGCATTTAAAATCTATATAGTTGGTCTATTCTTATGGATTTTTCCTTCATTTGATCTTGGAAATATTAGATGGACAGGAGTTTTACAAAGAATTTCATTTGTCTTCATGTTTTGTGGTATAATTTATCTTTTTGTAAACAAAAAATACTTTATGTATTTATCATTCATAACCCTTATTGCTTATTGGTTTATCATGGTTTACATTCCTATTCCAGGAATTGGGCAACCTGATTTAAGTGTTCCAGAGCTTAATTTAGCTCATTATATAGATAAAAACTACTTACCTGGAGTAATGTGGCAAGGTACATGGGATCCTGAGGGGATTCTTACAACAATTCCATCTATAATTACAGGAGTTTTTGGATTAATAGCTGGCTCAATCTTAGTAAGTAACTCAAATATTAAAGATAAGCTCATAAAGTTGTTTTGTATAGGTTTAATTCTTGTATTTGTTGGAGACTTTTTTAGTTGGTCTTTTCCAATTAATAAAAATCTATGGAGTACTTCATACGCATTTCTTATGGGAGGTATGTCTTTTATGTTAACAGCTGGATTTATATATCTTATAGATGTAAGTGGGTATAAAAAATTTAAGATGTCTCAAGTTTTTGGAACAAATTCTATTTTCACTTATGTTTTAGCTGGCATTCTTAGCTCTATTTTTTATAGTGATATTATACTCGGAATAGAAATTAATACAGTTTTTGTAGACTCTTTAGTTGAAATAGGATTTTATCCAAAATTAGCTTCTTTACTTTATGCACTAGTTTATGTAGTTATAATATATATTCCCGCAAACTATCTGTTTAAGAAGAAAATATTTATAAAACTTTAATAATTACACTCATCAAATTCTAATAAATCATCTAAATATGATTCATCAGTTTTGTAGAAATATATTGTGCTTCCCCCTGTTGATTTAGCTTTTTCAATGACACTATCGTTAACTATACTATAAAACCAGTTGGAGCCATTGAAATCTTCTGATAAATTAAGTTTAGTTTGATAGTTAAATTCAGCATTTACTATAAAATTATTTTCATAAGTGTAGCAATCGTTTCCTTTAATATATACTTCTAAATATGCTCCATCTTTATCATCATTAAAAGTCCAGATAGATTGATTATTGTTATTAGTCCAATAGGTCCCATCTAAGCACTCGAGAAATGTCTTACATTCAGTTGATTTTTCATTATTATTACAACTTGATAACAATATGCTAATAAAACAAATTTTAATAATTTTTTTCATATTTATTTGATATAAGGAACTTGATTTAAAGCAAGATCAATTTTAGTTTCAGGTCTTTGACATACTTTATTTTGACACACATATATGTATGTTTCATCTTCAAAAAATCTATCAATAAATAGTGGTATTTCACTTTCTTTACTAGATTGAACTACTAGTGTATTAGGAGTAAAATAACTTGAAATATTATCTGTTATTTTTTTTGAGTTTGGGCCAATTACAGCAACTTCAAAGAAAGGTTCTACTTTATTCAAAATGTTATTTCCCCAAACAGAGTAAGCATTAATATTTTCATTAATTAATTCTTTAACTGAAGAGATCATTTTGTTTGAGCGATCAAGGTAAAAATCATCAAAAATTATATGCCCTATATTAAATAAATTTTCTGAGAGTATAGAGTTAGGAGATGGAATTACACCATCATCTATAGAGATTAGCTTAGTAAAAAGCTCTTCATTATTACTGTATACAAGTAGATCTGAGTTTACATCTCTAAAAATATCTAAAGCTTTATCTGTTAATTCTTTTGAAAATTCAAAATAAATTTCATCACCTGTTGCTTGAAATAAACTCATTGAAGATTTTGAGAAATAGGCATAATCTTCTAAAACTCCTTCTTGGAATTGATTTTCTTTGAATGTATGAATTAAATCACCTTTTCTGAACGACTTATCTTGAAGAATAGAATGCATGGAAATAGCATCATCAAGATATTGGTCATTTTTTAATGCTTCATATGCATCAATAAAACTTGAAATAGTAAGGGCGTTCCATGAAACAATTATCTTATCATCTATTCTAGGCTTAGTTCTTTCTCCTTTAATTTTTAAAATATTATCTATCCACTGTTTTTTGTTTTTTATAAGATCTTCTTCATTTATATTATTATCAATTAACCAATCTGATAGATTTTTATTTTCGATAGGCAAAAGAAGATATTTATCATTCTCCCATGGATTGCTAGGATCTAAGTTAAAATAACTTTGAAATAAGTTAAAATCTGTTTCATTTGAAATTTGAATAAGCTCATTATAATCAAAAGAGTAGTATTTTCCTTCTTCTCCATCAGTATCGGCATCCATTGCAGCGTAAAATAGTCCTAAATCAGAATACATTTCAGACTTTAAGAATGAAATTGTACTTGTAACTACATTTTTATATTCTTCTTTTTTAAATACTTTATAAGCTTTGGAATATAAACTTATTAATTGAGCCTGATCGTATAACATTTTTTCAAAATGAGGTATTTTCCATTCATTATCTACAGTATATCTATAAAATCCGCCCTCCACAAAATCTTTTAAACCACTAGATAAAATAATATCTAAAGTATTTTCAACATGATTAAGTACTTCTTTGTCATCATAAATAACACCATAGTTTAATAAAAAAAGATATTTAGATGGTGATACAAATTTTTGTTGTGCAAGATCCCCACCAAATTCTAAATCCCACTTTTGTTTCCATATTTCTATATTACTTTTTAAGAAATCAACCTTAAATTCTGATACTTCTTCTTGTCTTTTAATAGTATTTATATCTATTACACCATTCTTTACATTATTTGCAATTTCTTTCAGTCCATCATAATTATCCTTCTTTAATCTGATAATTCTCTTGAGAATATCAGCCCATTGAGAAGTTGTGTGGTATGTTCCAGCGTAAATTGGACTACCATCAGGAAGAGTAATTACATTAAGAGGCCATCCTCCTGACCCTGTCATCAACTGAGATGCAGTCATGTAGGCTTGATCAACATCAGGATTTTCCTCTCTGTCAACTTTAATGTTTATGAAGTTTTCATTCATAATTTTTGCAATCGAGTCATTAGTAAATGTTTCTTCTTCCATTACATGACACCAATGGCAACTTGAGTATCCAACGCTTATAACTAAAAGTTTATCTAGATCTACTGAAACATCAAATATTTCATTAGACCATCTTTGCCAGTTTATGGGATTCTGAGAGTGTTGCTTTAAATAAAGACTAGTTTCTTTGCTAAGTTGATTTTTATTAATACTATTAATGTTCACTTCTGAATTACATGAGAATATTAAACATAAAGTTAAGGTATAAAAATTAACCACTGGAAAGTTCAGGATTTTGAAATTCATATTTTTTTTAAATCTAGATGTAAAATTCATAATAAACCTCAAGGATTTTTTTTGATAATACAAAAGTGAGAAAAAAATAACAAATAAACTTATTGACACTATTACTTCAAAGTAAATTTACATCAGTAAACTAAACCAAGTTTATGTTAGATACTCAAGTAGTTTCTGATTTTTTTAAAACCTGCCTTTTATGGTTTTTTAGGCAGGTTTTTTTAATTACAATACTTGTCCCCAATGCTCACTGAGTCAAAAGTTTCCTTATCTACTTTTCCAGTACCATAGGGATCAGGTATACCCTTACTTAAATTCTCACTTCTTGAATTACTGTACAAGTCATTGTTTTCTAATAAGAAATAATACTCACCATTAATAATTTCTTTTCCTTCAACAGTATAGCACTTCTCTTTTTCACAAGAAAAAATAGAAATGGAAATTATTAATAAAAAGATGTGTTTCATCTTATTCATAATGTTTCCACACAAAAGTAGAACCATCAGAGTTTACTGCTAAAACATCAAAATTTGCTTTTTCATTGATAGTTTCCATACCAGGAACATTTGATCCAGCTGGCATTCCAGGGACAGTAATACCTTTAATATTAGGTCTTTCATTTAAAAGTTTTGTTATTGCATCGTAAGGAACATGTCCTTCAACAAAGTATCCTTCAATAAAGCCTGTGTGACATGATTGAAGTGTTACATCGATTCCGGCTTTAACTTTAGTTGAGTACATGTCATTAGTTTTGATAGCCTCAACATTTAGACCATTTTGCTCCATATTAGCTACCCATCCTGAGCAACATCCACATGATGGAGATTGATATACTACTAGTTTTTCATTTGTATCTTGATTACAAGAAAGAATAAGTAGTGATAATGTTAAAATTATTTTTTTCATTTAGCAAATATCGTTATTTTTTATAAATGGAACTAAACCTTGAAACGTTAAAAAAAGCCTATAATTATCTATCCAAAGATGATTGCTTAAATCATTTTATAATTAAATTTTCAGATTCCATTGATATTTCAGAGAGATTTAGTGATAATTATGCTAAAGCTCTAGCTGATTTAATAATAGAACAACAAGTTAGCTTTAAGGCTGCAATAACAATTAAGAAAAGATTTTCAGATTTGATTAGTAATCTATCAAATAATGAAATTTTAGAATTGAAATTAGAAAAGATAAAGTCAATAGGTGTGTCATACAGAAAAGCAGAATATATACAAAACGTTTACATTTATTTTCAAGAATCAAAATATGATTTTAACTCTGCATCAAATAAAGATGTGATAACTGAATTAATATCCATTAAAGGTATAGGCCTTTGGTCTGCTCAAATGTTTTTAATATTTGTTTTAATGAGAATTGATATTTTTTCTCCAGGAGATCTTGCTTTAATGAATAGTTTAAAAATTAATTATAAAATTGATATTAGTAATAAAAAAATTGTTGAATCCCTTGTAGAAACCTGGTCTCCATATAAAAGTGTTGCATCTTTACTTTTGTGGAAATCAATTGAAGAAAAATATTTTTATTCATAAAGTCTTAATTTAGCATATGGAAAGTTTTAAAAATAAAATTTTAAATATTTATTATCATTTAATGTCTTATCCACTATTTTCAATTATAATTAGAATTATTATTGTTTGCTTTGTACTTATTTTAATAGCATATTTTCTTTTTTATTTAATCATATTTGGAGCCATTATGATTCCAATATATTATATTTGGAAATACATTAATTCAAATTAAATTGAACAAGCTCTCACTTAAAGAAATAGAAAACAATTTATCGCTTATAGAAGGCTGGAGTGAAGATTCAAATCAATTAAAAATTTCTTATAAATTAAACTCATTTATGGATGTTATGAGTTTTGCTAATCTAATATCTGATAAGTCAGAACAAATTAAACATCATCCAAAAATCATTATAGACTATAATGTTATAGAATTTAATCTAACAACACATGATGTAGGAGGAATATCTAAATTAGACTTTCAGCTAGCAACTTTTATTCATGAAACCTACAATGAACTTTTCACACCAGATCTCTAAATATTTATACTTTACATCAATCTTTTTTTTAGTCATTGGATGTAATGGTCCTGAAGATTTAGACTTAACTAATATTGAAAGTGAAGTTATTACTATTTACGATTATGTAGATGATGAAATTATTTTTCCATCAATGTATATTACTACATTTAATAATCAAGAGATTGTTGATGATCCTAAAATTGATGCTGAGTTATCTGTTGTTGAAGAACAAACTCAATTAAAGTATAATATTGGTATTGAAATAAGAGGTAGTTCTTCACAGATGTTTCCTAAAAAATCCTATGGTTTTGAAACTAAAACTGATGATTACTCTGACGATTTAGATGTTAGCTTAGGTGGTTTCCCTGAGGAGGAAGATTGGATCCTTTACGGTCCTTATTCAGATAAGTCTTTAATTAGGAATAAGTTAACTTTTGATTTATCAAATTCTATTGGTTACAAAGCAAGTAAAGTAAAATTCTATAACCTATTTATTAATAATGATTTTAAGGGTCTGTACTTATTAATGGAAAAAATAAAAAGAGATGAAAATAGGGTTGATATTACTAAGATTGAAGATGATAATGTTGAGGGTGGTTATATCTTAAAGATTGACAAACCTACTAGTGAGGGAGGAGATTGTAATACATGTTATGAAAACTCTTTTTCTTTTAGATCAAGTTTTGATACTAATGGAAATCAATCTAGTGATTCTGAAATTTATTTTATTTATGATTATCCAAAACCTAAAAATATTACTAATGATCAAAAGGAATACATCCATACCATAATAAATAATTTTGAATCTATATTATCATCAGATAATTTTGATGACCCTGAAACAGGCTACCAATCTGTAATAGATATAGATTCATTTATAGATTTTTTTATAATTAATGAAATAACAAAAAATATTGATGGTTACAGGCTTAGTACATATATCAATATTAATATTGATAAAAAAATTAAAATGGGACCTATTTGGGATTTTAATCTTGCTTTTGGAAATGCCGATTATTGTGATGCAGCAAATACTCAGGGTTGGCTATATAATTTTAATTCTATTTGCCCCGGTGATATATGGCAGGTTCCTTTTTGGTGGAGAAGACTGATGGAAAGTAATCACTTTAAAGAAAAGCTAAAAGAGAAGTGGCAATTATTTAGGTCAACCACTTTAAATGACATTGCGATAGAAAGTCAAATTAACTCCTATGTGGAATATCTTAATTCAAATAAAGCAATTAGTCAGAATTTTTATAAATGGCCAATTCTTGGACAATATGTATGGCCAAATTACTTTGTAGGAGCTACACATGATTCAGAAATTGATTTTCTAAAGGGATGGATATCTCAGAGATTAAATTGGATGGATGGTCAAATAAATAACTTCTAAGGCAATCTTTTACCCATACTTGCTTCTAATAGTTCAAACCAGTCTATTAATTCAATTTTAATCTCTTCAACTCTAGATGACCTTATTATTCTGTCTTTTTTTGTAGTTCCAATTACTGGGTAAATTTTTGATTCATGCTTAAGTATCCAGCTTATTAAGATTTCGTCTTGACTACATGAATATTTTGAGCACATTTTATCAATCTTCTCAATTAAAAGATTATTATCTGATGAAAAAAAGCTACCTAAAGGGCTATATGCCATTGGCTTAATATTATTTATCTGCATATAATCAAGGGTGCCATCAAACATGGGTTCATAGTTAGTTAAAGAAAAATTAATTTGATTAAATGATATTTTTAAATGTTTTTCGATCAGTGACATCTGAGAAACTGTGAAGTTTGATACTCCAAATGATTTTATCATTTTTTTATCCATCAGGTAATCTATGGTATCACCAATTTCATTAATATCCATTATTGGACTTGGCCTATGCAGTAATAGGGAATCAAGATAATCAGTATTTAGGTTATTTAATGAGTTTTCTACAGACTTAATTATGTGGCTTTTGGAATAATCATAGTGTTTTACATCAATTTGAAGCTTTTCACATGGATACATAATACCACATTTTGAAATAAAAATGACTTTTTCGCGTTCTATTCCAGATAACTTAAAAGCTTTTCCAAATGCTTCTTCAGTAGTATAGCCTCCGTAAATATCTGCATGGTCAAATGAATTAATTCCATTTTCATATGCACACTTAATTAATTCTGAGATTTCCTTGGTTGAATAATTAACTCCCCAAGATCCCCAGTTCATAGTTCCTGAAATTATTCTTGAAAGATTCATATTTTGTATGGAAGTGATGAATGGTGTAGGATAATCTTTATTTGGTCACCATAGTTTTTATAGACAAAAGAATATTCTACTTTAATGTTGCTTGCTTCATTTTTAAAAGTATAGTTTCCCATAGCTAGTCCTGTCTCACCAATAAGAATTATATCTGAATTATTAAAAGTAATCTTTGACCAGTTAGATAAAGCAAACCCATTATCTTCTATACATTTTCTATTATTTCCAGCAATAAAATATGAAATGGCTAATTCTTTATTATTTCTAAATGGGACCTCTTTAGCTTTTGTGGGTTTAAACAAAACTTGATTGTCAAAGTCGTATAGCTTATCTAAAAATTCATTAACAAATAATTCAAGTGAGCTTCTGTCTTTAGAGAGTTTCCCCATTTTGATTATACCTTCAGACCACTCCTTTTGGGCGTTGATTATATCTTCTTTTGTCATCATATCTTAATAAGTATGTAAAATTAAAAATTTTATTTTATTGCTCTATAGAGTCTGCTGAAAACGCCGTTATTTCATTTCCGTTTGAAGAATATAAAATTTCAATTGGGTTACAACACACCTCGCAATCTTCAATATAAGAGTCTTTATAAATAGACTTATCAATTATCATAGAGATTTCTTCCCAACAATAAGGACATTGAAAAAAATGTTCATCTGTCATTTAAAAAACACTAAGTATAACACTAAATAACATCATTATAATTAGTAATATCAAAAAAGGCCTAACAAACTTCATATTTATTCATAAGTTAAGATTAGTATTAATGGCAGCTAACATTATATTTTTTTAACCTCCAGTAATTGTAGGGTAATGGTGTTAAAAAACCAACTAATAACATTATTGGAATAACCCACCATGTAAGCATAGCGCCTCCTGTAAGAGCTATATCAGTTAAGTTCATTGCTATTTCCATTGAGATCATTGAAATAAAACTCATCCCTAAGGCAGTCTTAAGAGCTTTATTAAAACTCATTTGTTTTATAAGTATAATTGTTTCAAGTATTATAGACGTAATAAGTCCGTTTACAATTGCTAGAGACATTACTGCAGTTGTTGACCATGTGTGATCAATACTTTGAAAGTAAAAAATAGTTCCAAAATCACCTATTGCACAACCAATTAGACACCACAAAGTGTTTACTCTAGCTTTTTTCCAGGTAGAATTGCAAGACCATGAAATTGATTTATCCATATACTTAAAGTTACTTAATAATTATTTATAAAGATTATTAAATTTCAGAATATAGAATTTATTAAATTAGAAATATGAAAAAATCAATTCTGTTCATTTTACTTATGTTTTTTTTAAATTCTTGTAGTGTTCATACTTTTACATATGGTGATGGACCAAGTCAAGGATATACTAAAGTTCTAAAACAACAAAACTATTTAGGTGGATTAATATCAGACGTTACACCTGCTGTTGATGAATTAAATTATGAAAAAGATTATAAATTGGTTATTAAACATTCAATAGTAGACGCTATTTTTTCTATACTATCATTTGGATTATACACTCCAACAACAATTATAATTTATAGGTAGTAAATAATTGATAATGTGTAGTTTATAGATTACACTTCAACTATTGAATTAAAAGTTTTTTTATTTAATTTTGAAAAATTAAAATCAATTTTACCTATAAAAACACCATTTGATCCTACTTGATTTATAATAACATCCTCATTTTTTGAATTTTTTATAATCTCAGGTTTTTTTAATAGCGTATGAGTATGACCACCTATAATCAGATCAATATCAGATGTTAATTTCCCAAGTTTTAAATCACTAATTTTGTCATTTTGATAACTATGCCCTAGGTGTGAAATACATATAATTAGATCACATTTTTTTTCTTTTTTAAGTTTCGTTGTCATTTCTTTAGCTATTTCAACAGGATCATAATATTTTGTCTCAAGATAAAGTGAAGAATTGACTAAACCATTCAGCTCGATGCCTAATCCAAATACACCAATTTTAATCCCTTGTTTCTTGTACACTTTGTATTTATTCACAAGCCCCTCCAGTTCAGTATTATCAAAATTATAATTAGAGGAAATAAATTGAAAATCATTATTTAAAATATTAGTTTTTAGAGAACTAAGACCAGCATCAAATTCATGATTACCAATTGTGGCTGCATTATAGCCCATTTTTTTCATCAGATTAAGTTCTAACTCACCTTTAAAGAAATTGAAATATGGTGTGCCTTGAAAAATATCACCTGCATCAAAAATTAAAGTATTTGGATTGATTTTCATTAAATACTTAAAAATATTTGCTCTTCTTGCAAACCCTCCTCTATCAGGATATTTATTATGATTTAAGGGGAATGGTTCTATCTGACTATGAACATCATTGGTATGAAGAATAGTCAATTTAACATCTTCATTCAACAGGTTACATGAATTTAGCCCAACTACAGATAGTGATGCTAAACTAGAGTTATATATAAATTTTCTTCTATTCATTTTTTAAAAATCTATCATCAACTTTTGATGATAACTTAAAATTAGTCTTAGTATAATCAATAAAAGCATCTCTTAGGGAATAACCTAATCTAAAAGCTTGACTGTTATTGCTAAGAAAAAACATATTATCTCCTCCATTTAATAAATAGTCATTTGTTGCTAAATAATATTTTTTAGTGGAATCAATTACTCTGTTTTGAATTAAACTTTCATTATTTCTTATAGATATTCCTGAAACCGGATGAGGATTTATTTCCTTTTTTAAAAATGAAATCACTTCTTCAACAGTTTCTCCTGATATCTCTATGATTACAATTTCATTTTCAAAGGGAAGTATTTTATATACATCAGTAAGTTTTATGTCTCCTTTTAAAAGAGATGATCGAATTCCTCCATGATTTTGTAAAACGAAATCAATTTGTTTATTTTCCTGTTTTTTGAAAACTGAATCTGATTGAATAAAGATTATATCTGCAACAAGATTACCTAAAGAAGAATTGAAATTAGTATTAGTGAAATCTGTTTTAGTATAGAGCTCCTTTGAATAACCAATTACATCATCTAACTTATAATCTATTGAATCTTTGTATTTCTGAATATAATTATAGACTTTAACCTCATCTGAGCCAATTACTTCAATTGTTGAAAACGAAGTACTATCAACTATTATACTATCACAGCTAATTAGATATAAGCTAAGATTAATAAATAAAAATATTTTAAAGACTTTGTTCAAAAAAATTAATTATCATCAATTTTAACTTCGATTTTAATTTCTTGTTTTTCTCCATTATCAGATATTATTGTGTCAATTTTAATATCAATACCTTTTTCTGTCGCCTTTTCAATTCTTCGAATTATAACTTCTGGAATATTATTCATGTATTTTGATGCATTTGGTCCAAGACCAAATCTTTCTCCTCTTATCATTACTTTTTTTAACTTTTTACCATCTTCTTCAAAATTATTCCCCACCACAACTGTTTTATAATTCGAGTTATTGATAGCTTGAGTTAAGTTCTTTGCTGACTCCTCATCTAATTCAATATTTACTGATAGTGTTTCTGGAAATTTTAAAGATACACAAGAAATAAATATAAAACTTATGCATATTAGTATTAGTTTTTTCATGTTTGATTATTTATGTTTCAAATGTAATAATATTTTTAGTACTATAATTCATTACTAATCATTACAATCTTTATGAACTTCTGATATAAAGGGTTTAAAATGCACATGTTCTTTAGGAAGTAAAAAACTAGCTATTATTTCTATTAAACTAGCAATAAAAGCAATACTAGCCGTAATATAGGCTTCTTCATAAATTGCACTTATAAATTCTATGAAATGAAAAATTGAATGTATTCGTAATCCAAACCTTATAATTTTGATGAGATTTTTTTTCATAAAAGCTTAACTTTAATGTTAGAAATGAAATTATTCACAAAGTTTATAAAAAAAATATTTTTTTATAGTATTCTTTTTACTGGAATCGTATTATCGTCAATGATATTTGATAATTATATAGACACAAAAGATGATAGTGGATATTTAATTGCAGTTGGAATTTGTTGTTTAACTTTTTTTATTCTAGAATATTTACTACCTAAAATTAAAAATTAAGATTGTTTAGATAATAAAATCAATAAACCGGCTAACATTATTATAAATACTAAAAAACCAATAAAGAAAATCAAAGATTCCATACAATAATTTACAATTAATTAATTGAAATTAAATAGATTTAATAATATATAATTTTGTAATTATGAATGAAACAGAGTTTTTTCGGATAATATTCACTGCTATATTTATTGTATTAGCTCTTCGATTTCTTCTTAAAAAAAGAAGATGATAGTCTTGCGAGTTGACGTAATGTTACCTAATTAAAAAATTAAATATTAATAGAAAAAGGCTCCTTAATGGAGCCTTTTTTATTTTTAGTATAAAGAAAGAGCTCATTTGAGCTCTTTCACCAAACAAAATAATTAAATAAACTATTCTGGAAGCACTACATTGTCAATTGCGTGAATAACTCCGTTTGAAGTACCTACATCAGCAATTACAACTTTTGCTTTATTACCTTTTGCATCAATAACATACACACTACCTTCCCATAGTTTTAGGGTTAGTTCATTACCTTGTAATGTTTCAACAGCAAATTCTCCACCGTTGTCGTTAATAGCTTTTACAACATCACCTGCCATAAATTTACCTGCTACAACGTGATACTTTAAAATAGATTGTAAAGTTCCTTTGTTTTCAGGTTTTAATAATGTACCTAAAGTGCCTTCAGGTAATTTGTTAAAACCATCGTTAGTTGGGGCAAAAACTGTAAACGGACCTTCTGATGAAAGCGCATCTACTAAATCACCTGCTTGAACAGCCGCTACCAAAGTTGAAAAGTTGTCATTAGAAACAGCTGTTTCAACAATATTCATTTGTAGGGGATTAGAAAGAACAAGACTTAAAATCGAATATTTAAGAAAATTAATTAACATTATTTAATTGTTTTAAAATTATACTTCAAACTTCCCTTTTTTAAATCGATTAAACATGAATATTAAACCATTTAACTTTTAATTAGTATATGTTTTAACATATTTTAAAATATCATAACTTGAAATAATGATAAATCTAAGGTTGATTTTATTATCTATTATAATATCTGCAGCACTCTCTTGCAGTAAAGATGCTACTAAAATTGATAGTTTAACTCCAGATGTTAAGTTCAATGAATTGGGAAGTGATGGTCCATATTTATATGGTGAAACATATTATGGAAGAAAAAATTATATAACCTATTACCCAGGCAATATACCTGTTATTCTTTCTATTCCTCATGGTGGAGACATATCACCTCCGGAAATTTCAAATAGAACTTATGGAGTAACAGTTACAGACTCTAATACTATTGAACTAGGTATGGCAATAAGAAATTATTTTTTCACAAACTTTAATGTTAGACCTTACTTAGTGATTAATAATTTGAAAAGAACTAAAATTGATGCAAATAGAGATATTGTCGAGGCTGCACAAGGTAATTTATACGCAGAACAAGCATTTAATGAATTTCATCATTATATTAATTCTGCAAGAGAAGAAATCAGTAATAATTTTAAAACATGTTTTTTATTTGATATACATGGGCATGGTGTAAATCCTGATGGATTTTATGACATGAGAACATGGATTGGTTATTTGTTAAGTGGAGATGAATTAGATAATTCAGATAGTTATTTAGATCAGAATATATCAGCTAATAATACTAGTATATATAGTTTAATAAACATTTCAAATCAGTCTTTATCAGATTTAATAAGAGGTCCTCTAAGTTTAGGTTCTTTTTTTGAAAATAACTTTTACACTTCTTTACCTAGCTCATCCAGTCCCTCTCCTCAGGGCATGAGATATTTCAGTGGAGGATATAATACATTTTTATATGGGACCAACCGAAATTATGATTTTAATGCTATTCAACTTGAATTTCCTTTTCCTGGCATAAGAGATACTCCTCAATCTAGAAATAACTTTTCATCTGCTTTTGTAAACATAATTAAAGAATACATAAAAACTCATTCAGGTATAGATATATTAACAGTTGATTAATTTTAAAGTATTCTTATATATTTAGTTGATTTCATGGACTAATTCATCATGTAATTATGGAGTTCTTATTAATATGTTTGTTCTGTTCATAGTAACATCTTTGGTTCAATAATTCTTATGTAATTAATTATATTTAAAGTTTTATTTAGTTATTTGTATATATGTTTGACTTTAAGGAAGTTTTTACTGCTAGTATGATTCTTTTTGCTGTTATAGATATTATAGGAGCAACACCTATTGTTATATCCCTAAAAGATAAAGTTGGTAAAATTGAATCTGAAAAAGCTACAATAGTAGCTATGTTAATAATGATTGGTTTTCTTTTTTTAGGTGAGGAAATATTAAACTTAATAGGTATAGACATAAATTCTTTTGCTGTTGCAGGTGCTATTGTTATATTTTTTATCGCACTAGAAATGGTATTAGGAGTTACTATATTTCAAGGAGAAGAACCTGAAACTGCCTCCATAGTCCCAATAGCATTTCCAATAATTGCTGGTGCAGGAACACTTACCACTCTTCTTTCACTAAGAGCAGAGTATGATCTTGCTAATGTTATTTTAGCTATTATTATCAATTCGTTATTTGTGTATTTAATTCTTAAATCTTCAAATAGAATTGAGAGACTTCTTGGAAAAAATGGGATTGGTATAATAAGAAGAGTATTTGGTATAGTTCTATTGTCAATATCTGTAAAACTTTTTTCAACTAATATTAGTCTGATAGTTTAATTTAAATGAGATACTTTAAGCTTTTCACTATATACTTAATGTCTGTTGCATACACGTATGTGGGAATAAATCATTTTATTGATCCTGATTTTTTTCTTGCCATTATGCCTAATTATCTTTCTTTTCATCTTGAAATTGTATACCTATCAGGTTTAGCAGAGATTATATTTGGTGTATTACTTTTTTTTAAGAAGACTAGAACTTTTGCTTCTTATGGAATAGTAATATTGCTTATTTGTGTATTCCCAGCAAATATTCATCTAGTTGAAAGTGAGTTGTCACAATCTATTTTAGAAGCAACTAAAACTCAAACTATCATCAGACTTCCATTTCAAGCTCTTTTCATTTTACTTGCTTTATGGCATTCTAAAAATAACTAACTTTTAAATATGAATAGTTTTTTTAAATGGCATGAGAAAATGATTTGGAAACTATCAAAGGATTTTAACCTTAGTAAATACCAGGTTCTTATTTTAACATGGCTTGAAGGAATATTAATTGGCGTTATACTTTGTAAATTTATCTTTTAGATATCAATTTGACCCTCAAAAACAAATTTAGCAGGACCCGTAATACTTATATTGCTAAATAAATTATCATTAGAAATAAATTCAACTTTTAAATCTCCACCTCTACATTTCATCGTAATATTATTGCTTTGAGTTTTACCTAAGTAGTTCATACATATAGCAGAAGCAGTTGATCCTGTTCCACATGCAAGTGTTTCGTTTTCAACTCCTCTTTCGTATGTTCTTATTTTAAAGGTTTCATTTGATACCTTTTCAATAAAATTAACGTTAACACCTTCCTTTTTATAATACTCATTATATCTAATTGAGCTTGCCAATAAGTTTACATCTAATTCATCGGTATTATCTTTTTCAATAACTAAATGAGGTGATCCTGTATCTAACCATGTTCCATATTCATTTTCTATAATGTCAGAATTAATCTTCATTTCCATTTTCACTAGATTATCATTAATTATTTCTGCATTATGTATACCATCAAATGCATCAAATCTTGTCTTTTTTCCAATAATTTTATTTTTATAAGCAAATGATATGGCACATCTTGATCCGTTACCACAGAGAGAGCCAAGATTTCCATCAGAAGTGTAATGTAAAATTTCAAAGTCAGTTGACTTAGACTCTTTTATTAATATAAGACCATCCCCACCTATACCAAAATTCCTGTTACAGAGCTTCTCAATTAACCATGGGTTAATCTCTATATTGTTTTTTCTATCGTCAATTACAATGAAATCATTGCCAGCACCGTTATATTTGCTAAATTTTATTTTCATAAGGGCGCAAAGGTAAAAAAATATGAACTTTAAATACTATTTACCGTCTTGAATAGGATCAGAATCTGGCATCATTTTATTTAGCACAAAATAGACAGGACAGAATTTGGTAAAAGGACTTATAATTTGAAGAAATCCTGTACCAATTACTATCCATAAAAAATTAAAATTTCCTGTTAAATAACTTAATCCAACACCTGATAAATATAGAATACCAACTATTGCATCATGAGCTCTTACTTTTGAGATGTTTTTTTCCATTTTTTTTAATTTGGGTTAATATAAATTTATGAAAAAAAAATTAATTCTTGTAAATAATATCTCTTATTTCGCCCCAATTTACTAGCTTAATTCCTTCCTCAATTAACAACTCTTTAATCTCATCTGAATTAAATACCTCAAAATCTAGCTGTCTCCATCTAGCTCCATATTCAGGGTGATCAATTGTAACACCTTTAAGTTCTTCATTATCATAGCCTAAGTGCAGAAGGAATACATTTAATCCAGCATTTAATGACTTTATCTTTTCAGAATATAATTTATACCAATCATCATACTTATAAATATCATTTACCAATAACGTATTTGCAATATTTTCTCCTACAGCAGATTCAATAAAAGCCCTGTCTGCTCCTGGATATAACATAAATATATCATTTACAGGCACAATGTAATCAGGCATTGGAAAGTCTTCATCAAATAAATTAAGACTTCTGGATTTTGTTACCATTGAAACTAGTTTGTTTTTATGACCAACTTCAATGTAAACTTTCCATAATTTTTTATTTACAGCTAATGATCCCATATGTGTATCAATATGAGTTGGGTTTAACCCTATTAATTTTGAATAATCAATTTGTGCTTGAATTTCTTTTCTTACCTCCTCTGGATCAGCATTTATATTTACTTCATTAGTGTTGTCATAGAATTCATTTTCTTCATTTAACAAAGAGCTAATTTCATTAGAGGACATTACACCATTCCATTTGTAGTTTTTCCACTCCGCTGTTAGAGTTAAGTGAAGACCTAAGTCATAATTTGGATAATTTTTATGGAATTGTACAACTTCCTTTACCCACGGGGATGGAACCATAATACTTCCGGAGTTTATAGCATTGTTTTTAAATCCCTCAAATGATGCAATATTTACCGAATGAGAAACTCCAATATCATCACCATGAATGATTAGAAGTTTGGCATCCTTATCATACCCCAGTCTTTCAGCTATATTATTGATTTGTGAATTGATATTTGTAGAAAATATTATTGAAATAATTAAAATAAAATGTTTCATGTAGAATTAGTTTTAATATAATATAAGTATATTTTGAGTTAAATTACACCAGATGAGAAAATTAATAACCTTAGTTAGTTTAGTACTTTTTAGTTCATGTCAATCTGATATTGATGAAAATAATATTGCAATTGTAATTCATGGTGGGGCAGGAACAATTCTTAAAGAAAATATGACTCCTGAATTAGAATCAGCCTATTTACAAAAGTTAGAAGAGGCAGTTAAAACAGGTTATCAAATATTACAAGAAGGTGGAACAAGTCAAAGAGCTGTTGAAGAAACTATAAAAATAATGGAGAATTCTCCATTATTTAATGCCGGTGTAGGAGCAGTTTTAACTAATGATGAAACGGTTAGTTTAGATGCTTCATTCATGGAAGGTTCTAATTTGAATGCTGGAGCAATAGCTGGTTCAAAGTATATCAAAAATCCTATATCTGCGGCAATTTCGGTGATGGAAGACTCTCCACATGTTCTACTTTCATCTGAGGGTGCCGATGAATTTGCAATCAAAATGGGATTAGACACTATGCCTAACTCATATTTTATTACTGAAAGAAGATTAAATTCAGTTAGAAGAGCAAAAAAGAATGATGAACTAGCCCTTGTAGATCCCTTTATTAATGACTATAAATATGGAACGGTTGGTTGTGTTGCTATTGATAAAGATGGAAATATTTCTTCAGGAACTTCAACTGGAGGAACAACAAATAAAAAATGGGGTAGAATAGGAGATGCTCCCATTATAGGAGCTGGAACTTATGCTAATAATAATTGTTGTGGAATATCTGCAACAGGGTGGGGAGAACATTTTATTAGAAATGTAGTTGCATATGATAT
>JGI20151J14362_10000744_pt1 | contig 23967 bp, 19 predicted proteins | sample COG_01_FD_14362 | JGI IMG/M metagenome (IMG submission 14362)
AGAAAAAAAAATAAATAAAATATACGTTCTATATATATATATACAATGTCTACTACAAGACGGTATAGGCTTCGGGGGGGAAAGCGGCGGAAAACAAAAAAAATGATATGTAGTCCCGGTAAAAAGGACAACAAATTTACGTGTTATAGTAACGAGTCTTTGCATAAATTAAAAAAAATGTGGAATGCTCGCCACCCGGATGCCCCTATCTTAGAAAAAAAACCAAAGAAAATATGGCATACGTTAAAAAAAAATATGGACAAGGTGTGCAGTTCGGAGCATTGCTGGCTTAAACAAAAGTTCTCTAAGAATAAAATAACCGCGGAATTAGCGAAATATACTTTTGCTCCATTTGCTCCTGCCGCGTGGAATAAAAATCCAAATGAATGGCTTTCTAGTGTCGAAATAGAGGAGGTTATGAAACAGCACGAAATGAGGATGAAAAACTTTGCGTTTATAGGTCCATCTCCTATTGATTTTGATAAAAGGTTTGTTTATGGAGAATGTGTTTGGAACGAACTATGTAATTTTGATTTAAAATCGTTGATATCTAAAGGTAAGAATAAAATAGGGATGATATTCAACCTTGACCCACACTACAAGGAAGGTTCTCATTGGTTTTCCACATTTGTCGACCTCCGGAAGAAATATGTGTTTTATATAGACAGCACTGGCGATTCTATGCCGAAAGAAATAAGGGAGCTGGTCAATAGAATTATAAAACAAGCGGCTGACATTGGAATTACCCTTACTCTTTATGAAAATAAAAAAGAACATCAATACCAAGATAGCGAGTGTGGTATGTATAGCTTATTCATAAACATCCAACTCTTATATGGAAAAAAGACACCTAAGTGGTTGATGAATAATAGGATTGCAGATAAAGATATGATGCGCCTGAGAAAGAAATATTTTAATCACGAAGAATAGACATATTCTCGATGAATATACTTAGTGAATTCATATAATATTGCGTAATATTATATGAAAGAAAAAATAATAGAATTTAAAAAGGGACCTTTCCCCAAAAAATATACGGTTATTGTAGAAAATAAAAAAAACAAAAAAACACGGAAAATACATTTTGGAGATAGAAGATATGAGCAGTATAAGGATAGAACGCCGCTGAAGTTATATAAATCTAAAAATCACGGAACGCGTAAAAGAATGCAGAACTATTTTTCTAGGCATTCGGGAACAAAAAATAGGGGTGCGGCAATTAAAAAGGAAATGCGCAAGGGGAAAGGATATTTTACGCCAAAAATACTAAGCCATAAATTTTTATGGTAAATTCTATATTGATGGATGCTATTTTGGACGTGTTAAACAAATCAATCTTTTTGAAATAGGCTTAATAATTATTTAATTATTAAGCCTAATGGACGTAGATAGCGTATTTTCGTCGACAAAAAATAAACATTTTTTATGGGAGTTTATCAATAAAAACAATTGGTTTTCGGATATACCCGATAATAAAATGGAGGAGGTAACAAAGTTGTTTGAAACAAATATTTCCGATGTGGCGGAAAATGATAATCACGGAAAAACACTTATGGAGTGTAATAAACATTTCTTAGAAAAGACAAGAATGAACTTACAAACATTTCGAGTTCCAAATAATAAACGGGTGTCTTTCGAAGATTTATCAGACAAGAAAATATCAACAATAGAAGAAGAACATCGTAACAGACAATCTGCGTTTAATAATAGTTTAAAAAGCAGGCAAGATGAGTTCGCGTCTCTGTTAAAAAGACCTTCTCCGGTCAAGATAGAATTTGAAGATACAAGGAGTGATCCGCGGATAAAAGATATGGATGATAAGGTTCAAGAAATGTTACTAGAGAGAAAATCACAGTTAAATCAAATATATGAGACTTATAAGAAGCCGGTTAACCTAGAGAAGGAAGATATAACTATTCACGCGAAAGAGGTAGAAGTTATAAATATTTCCGAGATTGTCCACACTAAAGAGGACCACACTAAAGAGGACCACACTAAAGAGGACCACACTAAAGAGGACAACGCTAAAGAGGACAACGCTAAAATAGATGATTTGAAACAATGTATTGAAAAAATGAATGAAACCATAAAGGGATTAATTACAACCCAGACAGATATAATGACTATATTGAATAAAATAAAAATTATATAAATACCAACCTGAACTTCTTGTCCGGGAGGAACTCAATCTCGCCGAGGTGGACGAGATTTTGTCTACGATAACTTTCGTATTCGTAAATCTTGTGTGTCACTTTATCATACGCGTATTTCTCTCCATCTATAGTAAGCTCATTCAGATTAAGTTTAATCTTCTTCTTATTCTGTTTGGCTGCCTTGTCCGTCTCTTCTTCTTCGATTGAAGGATGGAAAGAATATGCCGCCGACTGAACAGTTCCAAATGTGAAACACTTGACTTCGCCTTCCTCTCCTGCTTTCGAATGTAGCGCGCAGTCAATCGAAGATTCTTTAACAGAATCCAATAATTGATGTGCGATGTCTTCCTTTATTGTAGAGATTTCGAAAAGCGCCTCGTCACTTGTGAGAGCGCGATCTGTTAATTTACCCTTATCTTTCAATCTCATCTCGATTGATTTATCGCTAGTTAATTGGTCTTCTGTAAATGTCATTAAATATAAGAAAACATCAACAGTTTGTAGATCCTCCGGGAGGTCCTTGTGGCTACAAATTCTTCGTGCTCTCCCAATAACTTGTTCTGTTCTAACGGGGTGCCAGTATGGTTCTGTTATGTGAACAAATCTTACATTTTTAAGGGAAATTCCCTCGGCACCAGATGCTGTTATCATAAATATTCTTATTATCTCTCCAAGATTGTTATTAGGGGACATTTTTTTCAATGGTTCCACTAGTGTAGTTGGTATAACATCCCATAGACCATTGAAGATGTTCCTGACTATCTCCTTCTCTTCGGCTGTTTCAGTTCCTGTATACAACACGAACTTTGGCTTGCTCATATCTTCTTCGGAAATATTAAGAGACCATACCCCCGCAGTTTGTTTTACTTTAAAATGAGCGAACCCGTTATGTTCCAAGACAAGCTTAAGTATTCCGATTCCCTCAAGTGTTCTAAACTGACTATACACGAGGTGTAGACCAACGTGTGACGGATTTTGGAGATTTTCTAACATATTCAAAAATTTAGGACTATATGTCTTTAATCCAGAAAATGATAAATATGTTGAGCTATTAAGTTCTAGTTGTTCGAGCGCCACCTTAATTTTTTCTTGATAGCTTCGCGTTTCAATATCTGTTTCTGCCGCTTGTTTATCGACCTCATCGCGCTCATATTTTCCATCTACGTCGTTTATCTTTTCGAGAGCCGATTTTGCGTCAACGACGTCCTCTGTAGCCTCCTCATTAATAATTGCAGCTTCTAAATCATCGGTGTCGTTGGGCATAGGTCTTTTAATGTCGGGTCTTGGGAATACGAAGTTGCAAAATGCTCGCGAGAATATTCTGTAGGTGGATACCGAGTCGTCGAAAACACCGTCTCCTAGCTTCTTCCTCTTCTTAGCATTTCTAAGCTCAAGCTTTCTTTCCTGAACTCGTGCTTCTTCATATACTCCATACTGGAAGTCACTCATAGGAATTCTTAGAACGTGGAAATTCTTAGCTCTTGTGTATTTGGGCATTAGGGATTCCTGTGCGCTCCTGAAATATGATGTGAGTCCCATTATTCTTCTTTTAAATAAATCGGTGTTTTTAACATTGTTTTTTTCGTCGATGAAAAGTGTTTTAAATCCTTCGAGCGTGTCGGGAAGCGCATTATACTTTGTTAAGGTTATAGATTTGGGAACAACGCTCATCTTGTGTCCCTTTATAACTTTAGTAATTAGTTCTATGAAACTAGAATCGGATATGTTCCCGCTTTCTCCAACTCGCGTACCATTATATACCGAACCCTTTTCAGTATTTACGAATCCAAACGGATTCCTCGTTATTGATAAGGTGGTTGTGGTTGGTTTATATTCTACGAAATCTACTAATTTACCTCCGTTGACTCTAGATGAAAACATTTTCGTGAAGGTGTCTGTCGTTATTTTTTTCTGGTCGGTAATTTTTAGTTTAAAAGACCAGGTTTTTATTCTTCCTCTTAAAATATTAAATAGAATACCGAGCTCATTTGGATAGTTAATCATCGGCGTCCCCGTCAAGAATACGATTTTTGTGTTCTCCGCGTCCATTAGATAGCTATACAGTTTCATNGANAGNGAGTCNTTTTTNGTTAGTTTATTTACAATGCGGCCNACAAAATTATGAGCTTCGTCAATNATAATAATTTTATTATCAAATGGGTTCTTNGTGTAATTTTCAGANAGGGATTTTAGATGGGCCATTCGCATACCATTATAATTTAAGAATTTATACTTATGGTCTATCATAACATTTATTTGTTTATCTACAGAGGCTTTGTTTTCGGCACTAAGTATGGAAAAATTCGGTTTCTTTTTGATGTTTACCAACCACGCTCCACCTTGTTTTTTGATGAACTCCACCGTAAGGGAAAGAACACTCGACAACGTATCGATTAATGAAGGATTTGCGCGAGTATCAATAAATTCCCAATACTGGTTCTTCCTATACATTGTGTCGCCGCATTTTTTTAATTCTTCGATATAGTTCATTCTTAATGACGCGGGTGTCATAATGAGAACAGATTTGCTCGTTTTCACACCCTCCGCGATGGCGATAGATGAGCAGGTTTTCCCCGAACCTAAACCGTGAAATAGAAGAAGTCCGCGATATGGTGTATATAAGTTGATATAATCCCTCACGATTTTTTGATGAGCCATTAGTGAAAAGCTTTCTCCTCCCACATAATCACACGACGCCTTCCCCTCATTTTCTATAATCTCCTTTTTGTAGTTTTTGAATAATTTAGACATGAAGTTAATAAATATTTTACGATTATTCATATAGTAAGGAGATGTGCTTATCTTGGGGAGATCGCGCTTCTTCTCAAGTCTACCTAATATTGATTCGTCTCCAATAATAAGAGATGACACGTGCCCCTCCTTTATAACACCAATTGGGGACTTGAACTTCTTTTCTGGAGGCCCAACCTTTTCGACTGGTTCTTCCGTTGCACTTTTTAGCTTAACCCTCTTCTTCTTCTTCTTTATGATTTTCATTTTTATCTCGGGCACTGCATCTGCGGGCGCTGCATCTGCGGGCGCTGCATCTGCGGGCGCTGCATCTGCGGGCAAAGCATCGGCGGCGCTAGGCAAAGCATCTGCGGGCGCTGCATCGTCGCGCCCGTGTTTTATAACGGGTTTTCTTGGGGGTCTGGACACCCGCATTACCGCTGGTTTAAGCTTTCTAATAAATTCGTCCCGCGCTATAATTTTCTGAGAACGTCTATCTACTACTTTTGTTTTAAGATCTACAACCCTCGCAGGCATGGCGACGCCAAACTTTTTATTAACAGCCGCTGGTTTTTTTACCGCCATTAATTTTAGAACTGTGGAGGACATCTATAAACTGAAGATATAAAAACTTTTATGTCTTCAGTTTATTAATTATATTATATTAATCGCATTTTCGCACGCCAGCTGTTCCGCCTTCTTTTTAATTTTATGATATCCTTCTCCAAGTAGAATAAATACACTACTATGGTCTAGTAGATAGTTTTGAATATTATCAAACGTTTTGAATTCCGAAAGGTGTTTTGCAGATTCGCACTTCTGTAGATGTAATGAATTTCCTATATATAAGTAAACGCCCATATGATATCCCTTATCTGTGTCGCTATCTATCTCAATATATTCCGGGGTGACTTTAAATTCCTTTTGTATTTTAACCTGTAAAATATTCTTGTAGTTATCGTCGGTTTCGATTAATTTAATCCAGTCCACATGTTTCTCAAAGATGTTTTCGACAAAAATTTGACACATTTGAAAACCCGGTCCGCAAACAAATACGTCTTTGAACCAGTTATGTTCGTCTTTTATATCTATTTTGTTAAAATCTAGAAACAATGCTCCTAAAAACGCCTCGAACAAGCACCCCAGTTTTTTTAGATTGGTTCTCGTCTTTCTTTCCTCTGCGTGATTAGACAATAAAAGCCAGTTTTGTAGCCTCATTTCGTAAGCGAGAGCTCCAATATGTTCGTTTTTAACTAGTGCAATCTTTTTTTCTGTCATAAATCCTTCATCTGCCTTCGGAAACCGTCTATACAAATAATATTTTGTAATTAGCTCAAGAACGCCGTCGCCAATAAATTCTAGACGCTCGTTTGATTTTGTTTTAAGTGGAATGCAGTTAGAAGGCCTCTTAGCTACCTCGATGTTTGCCGCCTTATTTTCTAGGTCGGGCCTCTTGGTATATGAGCGATGAACAAATGCGCGCTTATATAACTCGATGTTGAATAACTTACTTTTCACACCATACCTCGACAGGATGGTTTGTATATCTGATTGCGTTATTTCTTTATTATTTGGATTAAATGGAGAAAAAATAAAGATTTCCTCTCCATCTTCATTTTTTATGGAATCTTGGGGGTCCTGCATTGTTTATATATCTCGAAAAATCTTTATATAGTTTAGAAAGGTGTTCAGCAAGATGTTTCGCGAGATATATGGGTTATCATATGTAGAATAATCGCGAAATATAACACTATATTCTTTAAAATAGCTTAGAGATACAGTTCTATTATAGAATGTGAAGGGAAGAATTGTGAAACAGCATTCATCCCATAATATGTTCTATGAAATAGCTTAGAGATACAGTTCTATTATAGAATGTGAAGGGAGGAATTGTAAAACAATTGTCCCATACTATAGTCTACTTAGTGCTATTGTATTCGCATTATAGCGAATTTTGAAAAAAAATTGAAACGGGAAGATATTGAGTTAATGTTATCAGTTAAGGACTTAGAAACAACATACCATTATATCTTGTATAGTAAGTAACAACACCATCTGGTGTAAAGTAATCAACAACACCCTCTGGTGTAAAGTAATCAACAACACCCTCTGGTGTAAAGGAAAGTAATCTGCCTTATAGAGATACAAATGGTCTGTTAACTCAGTTGGTAGAGTGAGCGTCTTATGAGCGCTTGGTCGCGGGTTCGAGCCCCGCACAGACCACATCGACAAAAATGTTTACGACAAACATCAACACCAGTACCCGAGTTTGGTCAAAGGGGCGACACTCAAGATGTCGTGCTTCGTGCTTCGCGGGTTCAAATCCCGCCTGGTGTAAAGGAAAGTAATCTGCCTTATAGAGATACAAATGGTCTGTTAACTCAGTTGGTAGAGTGAGCGTCTTATGAGCGCTTGGTCGCGGGTTCGAGCCCCGCACAGACCACATCGATAAAATGTTTACGACAAACATCAACACCAGTACCCGAGTTTGGTCAAAGGGGTGGCACTTAAGATGCCATGCGTAAGCTTCGCGGGTTCAAATCCCGCCTGGTGTAAAGGAAAGTAATCTGCCTAATAATAGAGATACATCAGCTTGCCTAGCTCAGTCGGTAGAGCGCTCGCCTTTTAAGCGAGTGGTCGTGGGTTCGAGCCCCACGGTGAGCATTCGGGAATTTAGTTTTGCCTACGTCAAAAGAGAACTTAGTATAGGTGTGGCCCAAATAGCAATGTGGCGCAGAGGAAGCGTGTCTGGCTCATAACCAGAAGGTCAGTGGATCGAAACCACTCATTGCTAAATTTATAATATAATAATTTTTATAATATTGTTATATATTGAGCGCCTATAGTCCAGCGGTTAGGATTCACCCCTTCCAAGGGTGAGGCCCGGGTTCAACTCCCGGTGGGCGCAAAGGTTTGGAGCACCTAAAAGTTCTATACAGTGGCATTGGTCAGTCCTCATTCCTATTGAGAATGATTTGGGTTCGATTCCCATTACTGTATTACATCCGTATTGGTTTAGTTGGTTATAATGGTCGGTTTTCACCCGACTGACCCGGGTTCGAATCCCGGATACGGAACTTATAGGAAATGACATCTCCTTCGACAAAGAATCTAATCATCCGTATTGGTTTAGTTGGTTATAATGGTCGGTTTTCACCCGACTGACCCGGGTTCGAATCCCGGATACGGAACTTATAGGAAAGATCATCTCCTTCGGCAAAGAATTCAATCAGCCCTGTTGGCGCAGTTGGATAGCGCGCACGCCTTCTAAGCGTGAGGTCGCGGGTTCGAGTCCCGCACAGGGTATTTTGGTCCTGTAGTGTAGTTGGTTATCACGTTTGACTTTGAATCAAGCAACCGGGGTTCAAATCCCCGCTGGACCTTTTCATCAACTTTTTCAACTTTTAGAAAAAGTTGAGCAAAACCGTTGTTAATAAATTATTATTTCCTTTTTTATTGAATAATAATTTGAATACTAATCAGAGATTGAATTGGATGGTGTCTAAAAATAAAAATTTAAATATATGTTTCATACACATACATCGTAACATTTTATATACGAATTAATAAAAAAATGAAACAGTTTAATAAATAGAAATAATTGATAATATTATATTGTAAATTATGGTAAAAAAATTAACTACTGCTGAATTTATTAAACGCGCCAAAAGTATACACGGTAATAGATATGATTATAGTCAGGTTAAATATGTAAATCGTAGAACAAACGTAACAATTATATGCCGTGTCTCCGAGCATGGTCCATTTCAACAATTTCCTTACAGTCATACAGGAGGGAATGGTTGTTCCAGATGCTCTGGGAAAGCAAAAAAAACAAAGGAAATGTTCATTATAGAAGCAAAAAAAAAACATAAAGATATATATAATTATATTGAGGTTGAATATGTAAATGATAGCACAAATGTTATTATTAAATGCTCTGAACACGGTAAATTTGAAGAAACACCTAAGAGACATTTAAGGGGGGGCGGTTGTAAAACATGTTCTTTCATATTAAAGGCGTCAGAAGTTCACGGAGATAAATATGATTATAGTGAGGTTGAATATGTAAATGATATCACAAATGTTATTATTAAATGCTCTGAACACGGTAAATTTGAAGAAACACCTAAAAGACATTTGAGGGGAGACGGTTGTAAAACGTGCGCTTTCATATTAAAGGCAATAAAAGTTCATAGAGGTAAATATGATTACAGTAAGGTTGAATATGTTAATAATAGTACAAATGTTATTATTATATGCCCTGACCATGGTGAATTTCCACAAGTACCTTATAGTCATTTGAATCGACATGGGTGTAGAGATTGTGGTATCATTAAATGCACTGATTGTCGAAGTCACGACTCTAATAAATTTATCGAAGAAGCAAAAAAAAAACACGGAGATAAATATGATTATAGTAAGGTTAAATATATAAATAGTCATAAACATGTTATTATTAAATGCCCTGACCATGGACCATTTCCACAAACACCAGCGCATCATTTATCGGGCAAAGGATGTCGGACTTGTGGTTTTAAAAGAGGAGCAGACAAAAATCGTAAATTACTTGCTCAATTTATTGAAGAAGCAAAAAAAGTTCACGGAGATAAATATTGTTATGATAAGGTAGTATATAAGAATATAAAGACCAAAATAGAAATTATTTGTCAAACACATGGACCATTTCCACAACCACCACTCGCACATTTACACGGACACGGCTGCCCCAATTGTGGTTCTGAAAGGGGCGGTGAATTAATATCTAAAACTCATGAGGACTTTATTAGAGATGCCAAAATTAAACACGGCGATAGATATGATTATAGAGAAACAGAATATATACGGTCACATATTCCTATTGCTATTATATGCACTGAACACGGACGATTTCCACAAACACCTACACGTCATTTATTGGGTCAAGGGTGTCCTAGATGTTCTGGTAGCATTGGAGAAAAATTTATTGATGGATATCTTAAAGAGTTGGGTTTTCCCGATAAATCACAAAAAAAATTTAAAGAGTGTTTTGATAAAAAAGAGTTGCCATTTGACAATGCAATATTGAATACAGATAATTTAGATATTCTAATAGAATATGATGGAGAACCACACTTTATGCCAATTGAATTCTTCGGAGGAGAATCTAAATATAAAATACAAAAAAAACACGATATTATAAAAAACAAATTTTGTTTAGAAAATAACATAATTTTGTTACGCATAGCATATACTGATATAGATTTCGCTAAAACACTGATAGATATTGCAATTCAGCGAAGTAAAGAAAATAAACCGTGTATAATATTTAGCAATCCATTATTGTATAAAAAAACATATATTAGGTTTGAGTGATATATTTGAATTATCATAAATGATAATATTTATATGTTATGTATCGGGAGTTTTAAGTACACGTAAACGTGCAATTACTATACTGTTAACGTATGAGATTTTTATATTTTCAAATTATTCAAACGTAATATTTAATATACATTTTCACATTCACGATTTAAACATAAATGATGTATATTAAATATAATTATGGCGACACATTGTTTGGATAACTGGAAACAATATTTACCCAGCGACGATTATAATTTTTTAATTACCTATATAGAAAATATTAGAAATGATATTCCTAATGATAAAATGATCATTCTATTCGGACCAGGTAGAAATGGGAAATCAACATTAATTAGAAATATTCAACAATATTTGGGTGATGAAATTTGTGGAGTACAACAGGCATCTGGTGATATAATTCATAATGAACATATAAAAAAATTAATAGTTTTGCATGGGTTATGTGATATATTGAGAAGCAAGAAAAAAAATAATGCAACGATAAATTTAATTAAATATAATCAATCCTTTATAGCAGAAACAGTAGCATTATCAGACATTAGAAAGGATGTGTTACAATTATCCAAAGTTATTAAAATGGAACACGTTTTTAAATCAACTTCTAGAAAAAGTTTAATCAAAACAAAACCGCTGTTTAAAAATTGAATTGAATTGAACTAAATGATTGTTTAAAAATTGAATTGAATTGAACTAAATGATTGTTGTATAATAATGGAATTGGGTATTCGTGTTGAACCAGATAATTTATACATAAAGGATATTACTGTTGAGATATGTCCTTGTTGTGATATGATATTACAGCGAAATATTCGTAAGGGAAACTATTTAATTCGCGAATGTGGTTATTGTAGATATTTAGACCGCCCATTTGGAGGTTGCGGTAATACAGCAGAAACGCATTACGGCGAGTGTTCTTGTGAATATGGAGAAAAAGATTATTTGTATATGATTTGCGAAAAATGTAAATCTTCAAAATGCGTTGATTGTAAAACCCCGTTAAGTTGTTGTAATAAAAATTGCGCCATTCCTACACAGTGTGGTGTTTGCCGTCACAAATACGAATTCAATAAGAAATGGAAAAATACAACACCACAAGAAAAATTGTATTTATATGGAAGTAAAAAACTAAAAATTTTAGCAAAAAATAAAAAATTTAAAGGATATTCAAAATATAAAAAACACGAATTGATAAATAAATTATCACCTTTAGTAAATGAAAATGATTTTCCAATAAAATCGGCGTTTTAAATGTGTAAAGGCGTAATAGGATTAATTGTAGAGTTTCTTGTAACAAATGTTCTAATAATTATTGCATCGAGTGCTATATAAATTTATTCAGACACGGAAGGGGGTATTTAAATGCCCGCATTGTAGGTATGGTGACCCGAGCCACGCACGCTTTCCAGAGCATATGATAGAATCAATGGTCGAAAAGATTAGGAATCATTAATAATATAGATGATAATATTACACCTTTGAACATTTAAAACGCCTGTTAATCACGAAAACCCAACTGTTGGTTTCCATCCCAATTATGTGTTCGCGACATCGGATGGTCTGCAAGCATGGATACATCTGAACTCCGCCGGGGTTAAATCCTAAAACAACCTAAAGAATAAAACTATATAATATATAAATGCCCACACTAACAGAAGGAGGTAAGTTGAAAATAAACTCTCCCCGTTTCTCATTAACCGTAAAATTAAAAAGAGATGCACTTCCCGAATGTGATATTACAGAGGACATTATAATAATAGATAATAAGCATTTTTTTACTCTTAGGGATATTAGTGAATTCTTAAGTATGTCGTATAATATTGTCGGCAATATCTACCAAAATAAATATCTAGACAAAGGTAAGAAATGGAACAACAATAAACTATGTCCCACGATAGAGATTATTAAACTACCAAAATGATTTATAGAACAATATCGGAATGGAACAACTATGATGAAACAAAGACGTTGTCTACAAATATTGTAATTAATAATAAATATTATTCTAATTTTGTGAGAGGAACGCCCGGAGAAGACGCCCCCGTTAAATGTCCATATTGTAGACAAGAAGATAATAAACTGCTTGGATAGCGTTGCGGGGTTCAAATCCCCGCTGGACCTTTTCATCAACTTTTAGAAAAAGTTGAGCAAAAAATTAAACTTTTTAGGTAGTGCTAACGCTTCAGAAAAAGTTGAGCAAAAACAAAACCGTTATTGATAAATTATTATTCCTTTTTTATTGAATAATAATTTGAATACTTATAAATACCAACTTTTATCACATTTACCATAATTATTATTTAATCGATATAAAATTGAAGAACCCTGATACATTAAATATTACGATATGTAATGATGTCTCTGTCTAAATATTTATACAAACATCAACAAAAAGCAATAAATCAACAAAAAGATATTAAAAAATGTCTGGTAAATATGTGGTGCGGGACTGGTAAAACTCGCACATTTACGATATCATTATTTATCAACGATAAACCTAATAATGTGATTGTATTTCCTTCATTGGGACTAATTAACCAGTATTGTAATGATTATATATTGAGCAGATATGAACCATTTCAGTCACAGTTCGCAAAATATAAATGTTTGGCATTTTGCTCAGATGATGAAAGTAAGTTGAAAATAAAAACAGATAAAATCCAATATACTACAAGTGAACAAACTCTAAATAAGTTTCTTAAAAAATGTGGACAAAAGATAACCGTAGTGACATACCAATCATTTGAAAAATTTATTAATATGTGTATATCCCGTAATACGCATATTGACAACTTAGTATTCGACGAGGCGCATCATATTGTTGGTGATAAGATTCAAAACATTGTATTTAATAATGACGTGTTAGATAAGATTGTAGATAAAACGCGGTATTATACTGCAACACCTATTAACAAAAATAGAATAATAATGTATGATAGAGAAAATCCAGAAAATAGTGATTGTGGTCAATTAGCATATGAATATCTTTATTATCAAGCGGTAGAAGACAAGATATGTAAAGATTTTGAAACACATATATCATTGTATAGGCAAAAGCCCGAGTATTCTAACAAGTATCAACCTATATTTGAATCTATTATCAGGGCGTGTCTGTCGGGTAAGTACAAATATTGGAATGTTTTGACGTATCATTCCTATGTGAATGAGAGTGACAAAACAAACGAAGAGGGGTCATTCGTGAAAGAATTTGCTTCCCCAAAAAATCAAACATTAGTGAAGAAACTATTTACCAGAATACAGAAGGAGGAATTCTCCCACACGACATCTATATATTCCGTCGATAAAATCATTTTGAAAGGTGTACATAGTAAAACCCAGAACCGTCAGAGTATTATCGCCGATTTTGACCAAAAGGTGGAAGGGAGAATTTATATCTTGTCATCTTGTGGAATTTTGAACGAGGGCATTGATACAAAATGGGCTAATATGGGAGTTCCTATTAATCCGAGCCAGTCCATTGTAAAAGAATCACAACGTATCGGACGACTCGTGCGAATTCCTGAACCAGGAATGCCACCGGCAACTATTCTTATCCCGTGTATGGTAGATGCCACTAAATATTCTTCAATGGATACTGCTGAAAGTAAGCATCAAATGATTCTCAATGAATTGTCGGAATCTGGTAATTTCAAAACGGCGTTGAATGTGATTAGTGCATTTAAATACCAGTATGACCCCGATTTATACGAGATGTGCTTGAAATATCCTAATATGTATGCCCCGCAAGAAATCAAAGACAACCTGAAAAGTCAGGGATTGATTGTGGAAGAAAGTAAGGGAATCTTAGTAGATAATATAAGATATATATGTGAAAAAGAGAATATTACTCTTGATATAAAGGAGTATGTATGCGATAAGGAAGGAGATATTTTGAACGATATTGCCGAACAATGTGATAAAACCATTGAAATTCACACACAGAGTTATGATGATACGGTTAAATATATTAACGAAGACGCTGTAGACGAAGAACCTCTTCGACTATTCTATTGTGAGGATGATGATAGTTATTCACCTATTACAAAAAAGGATAACACATCGGTGGTTAAAAGGAAATCGACTGGTCTACCTAAAAAACGTAAGTCATTATTTGATATTCATACGCATCCCGACCTGGAGGTTTTATGGAAGATCAAAGAAGGAAGCATTGACTTGAATAAGGCTTTTAGTCAAGGTATTTTAGATGTGGATATTAAATGCAATGAAAAGAAATGGAATGAAAACTTTCTTAAACTAAAAGAATATGCGGTAAACCACCCGGAATGCCCGCCTTCTACGATTGACCCAGACCCAGATACAAAAAAATTGGGGTCATTTCTAAGCAACAATAAAGGGAATTATACCGGCAAAAAAAATATTATGAAAGACCCCGAAATAAAGTCCATATGGGAAGCCTTTATGAAAGAGTTTCCTGCTTATTTTAAAACATACACAGAAAAATGGATGTCCACCCTAGACAAAGCAATCAATTATATAAAACCAAATGAAAAATGGCCAACATCAAAAAAGAAGAATTCCAAGGAGTTTATATTTATGAGTAAGTGGTTAGGTACTCAAACCGGTGCATATGAAAATAAAACAGGGCGGATGAATAATCCTGAAATTAGGTCCAAATGGGAAGAGTTTATGTCAGAGTATGGTAAGTATAAAATAGACAACAAAACAAAATTTATGCGAAATTTAGATGAATTAGATAATTGGATCACAATAAATAAGAGATTGCCAACAGAATCGGCGGACGATAAAAAAAACAAGGAAATATACCCACATTCTCTATTCTACGGTCGATCAAAAAAACACTTTAATAATAATACTGGATGGTTTATTGACCCAGAAATTCGTTCCAAATGGGAAGAATTAATACAGAAACATTCTGATAAAATGCCTGATAGCTGGCTAGATAAACTACACTGGAATCAAGAATATATAGACACAAAAAAAAAACCCGCAACTAAACACAATAAGGACAAAGCTGTTAAAAAATATGGAATTTGGCTTGGAAATCAGCTCAGAAACTATCATAACAAAGTTGCTAATTCTGACTTAATGAAAACATACCTTATGCAATGGGAAGAATTTTACAATAAAAATCAGGAATATTTAACAGACACTCCCTCTAAAATAAAATATTGGCGTAGTATGTTAGAAAAAGTAAGTATATTTATCGAAACACATCACCGTCGACCTAAATTAGGTGGTGATGAAAAAGAATTGGCTAAGTGGTTATGTAAATATACAAGAAACCAACAGAAAAATTCAATTTGGTTAGATAAGCCTGAAATAAAACCGAAGTGGCAAGCTTTTACGAAGACATATGATAAAGAATTGAATAATATAACTACTACTAAAAAAGATATGTCCAAACCAGTAATAATCCCAAAAAAATCATCCCAAGAAATTAAACAAGAACGACATGTAAGAGTTAAAAGCGAAATTTCCGTCCTTCATCAAAAATATAAAACAATGACGTCGCAAAATTTAAACACATATTTTAAAGAAGATTCATCGAAGTGGGAAGAATATCATAAGATATCCCAATTCAATGAAGAATCTTTTCCAAATGAAGAAATACCCAGAAATAAAATGATTCGATATCTTGAAAATTTACCCGGGAAAAAACCTAAAATTATTGCTGATTTGGGGTGCGGTTTTGCGGAGATTAATGAACATTTTAAATCAAACCAACGATTTGACTTTCGTAATTTTGACCATCATTCTTCAAGTGAATTTGTTATCTCAAAAGATATCAAAAATACAGAATTAGATGATTATTCAGTAGATATTGTTATCCTGTCTCTTGCTATGTGGGGCCCTAATTGTAAAGATTATTTGAAAGAGGCATATCGTATATTGGATACAGGTGGAACTTTATTGATATCAGAAGCATATAAAAGGTGGAACAAAGATTTAGATGATAAAGGTAATCCTATAAACAGATTAGTAAATTTGTTAGAAGAAAACAATTTTACAATAATAGAAAAAATAGAAAATAAGTTTATGTTTATTGAATGTAGAAAAAATTAATTCTTTATAAATCTTGGGTCGTGTTCGGCGCTTGGCGCATTTTGTTTTACGCGACCTAAAGTTTACCTTTCACTCTTTTATATAATGCTTCGTATATGTCACTCGACATTGCAGATGTAATTATCGCCTTAATATCTTTATTGTTTTCTAGGTCTATATATTTTTTTTTTCTTCGCCGGTTGTGTTTTTGGTAATGTATAATGAACTATTTTACCATTGTTATAAACTAATATTACTTTGTCTCCTGATGCTAATTTTCTCCAAAAATTTTCCAACTTTTTATTTTTACCCCAAACGTTTGCATCGGTCGTTGTTTCTTTGTGTCGTTTTCTTGTTTTAGTCATTTTTTTCTCTCTCCGTGTTCTTTTTTTAATGTGTTTAATAGTCTTTGCTATTTCGGTCCATCGTTTAACCTTGGCTTTTGTCACAGTTACAATATACATTTTTCCGTCGTTACCGCGTTTTCGTGAACCAATCTTATATAAAGTTGCTGATTCAGTAGGAGAAGGTCTCATTATATAAAAAGACAGATTAAAAATACTTTATCTATCGTTTAATTTAAATGCTTATATTATATATGGCGGCCGATGCGAATGACTCAGAAAGTATTGTGAGGGAAGCATTGCAGCGAGCGAAGGCTGAGCAGTCGACCCTTATAAATGTAGGCAGCGAGGATATTGATGATAGCAGCGCCATCGTGTTGGCGGAAGGACTTCTTCATAACACGAGTGTTACTCACTTGAATCTCAGTGATAACCACATAGGCGAAGAGGGAGCGACCGCACTCGCCGACCTTCTGCGTGATAATTCGACGCTTAACACATTGGATCTCGGTTTCAATGGGATAGGTGACGCTGGTGCGCGAGCTCTTGCTGATGGATTGCAGGGTAACACGGCGGTGAAGCATCTATTTCTCGACGAAAATGAGATAGGAGACGATGGTGCGATAGCACTGGCGAACGCAATGAGGGTGAACTCGAATGTATCGATTTTGACACTCGAAGACAATCAGATTGGTGATGAGGGTGCGAGTGGAATTGCAGATATGTTGAGAGGAAACGATACACTAGAGGAGTTGAATCTTGCCGGAAATAGGATAAGCGACGATGGTGCCCGAGCTCTATATGAAGGGCTTTTAGAGAACACGAGTCTAAAAGGGATGGGTCTCGGGAGCGATTTCGCTCGTGCCGGAAACCATATAAGTGACGGCGAAAAGCGAAATGTTATGAATATTGTAGAGCAGAACCGCACCGACCCCGGAGCTTCAGCGGAGCGTGTCGAAGACATATTGCGCAGCAGAGGATTGATGCCTCCGGCGGAGGCTTCTGGTGTCGGGCGGCGTATACGAAAATCCAGACCATCTAGGAAACGTAAACCATCTAGGAAACGTAAATCATCTAGGAAACGTAAACCATCTAGGAAACGTAGTAGACGAAAAAGAAAATACTTGCGGAAAAATAATAGAACAATACAGGTGCGTTTAAAGAGGGTTCGCCCTAGAAAAAATAAGAAAAGACAAACTAGGTAATAAATTATTATTCACGTGTACGGAATAATAATTTAAATGCTTATGTTCCCCCCTTTCGCGAGTTTTTCTTCCGCCGGAGTTTTTTCTTTTTCTTCCTCCGCGTTTGTTTCTTTTTCTTCCGGCGTGTTTTTTTACATTTACGCTTATGCTTTTTATGTCTAGTATAGCGTCTCCTAGCCCCCGACCCTTCAACTAGTTCATCGAGTGGCAGATTAAATAAACTTATTAAAGTACCCCTAAATGGGGCGTACTCAATAATATCTTCATGATCTTGACGATACTTGGCAAAAAGTGCTTCCCCCTGCCACCGCGCCGTTCGCAAGTGTTGGTCGTCTTCCTTAATTCTACTATCTAATATGTTAAAATAACTTTCATTTAATCTAAGTTGGAGCCATTGTTCTCTCGATAAATGCCTCGCTTCCGCGTCGCTCCACGAGAGTTTTGGCCCAGGAACATCCACTATACCTTTGTCTGGAATGATCACTGTACGTCCGCCATTTTCGAATGGGTCTAATATATCTGATAACAGGCTATGTTGTAGGGCCAGCGTCTCGCCTAACCCGCGGCTCGTCCATTCGCCTTCAGAACCCGGATCTGGAGCACTAAATTTAGGTATTAGTTCTAGCGCGGTCGCTGCATTTACCCAATCTTCTAGATCTTCTCCTTTGCTTTCGTCATCTTCCTCTTCGTCGCCCTCGTCCTCTGGAATATAAAACTGGAATCTGGGGTCGCTGAGAACTTTTGTAATCATCTCGGCTAACCCCTTTTTCGTGCGCATCCAGGGGTTGCCCTCTCCATCACTCACATACCGAATTACATCCAATGTTGGGGTATTCACAATCGTCTTGTTAACATCTATAATTAAATTGGAATATGCTTCTTTTCTTTGAGTATTATTATCAAGCTCATATATTTCCGCCAACCCTTCCTTAATACCGTCTATTAAAATATAGAATTCTCTATCAACTATATATTGTGCATATTCTGCGCGAGATATCGGTTCGTTTCTTTCGCCGATTAATATTTCGTTAATAAGCTCAATTTCTTCTTCAGTATATGCTGAATGTAAATTGAAACCTTTTCCAGGCACATCTGCCAGTTTATCTGCGGGTCGATATATTCTATCAATAATTCTGTCTCTCGATTTTTGAAGTAACACCTCGCCCTCTTCTTGTTTCCACAAATCCTCGATAATTTCAACGCCATCTGTTGGTTGTATTTTAAGCTCTACTATTAGCTCTAAAATAGGGGGGTCTTGTAATTTTGTATCATATTTAGGTACGTCATCGCCAATATTTTTAGCGTAAAGATGTGCGGGTAAGTATGGTATAAGATTGAGATATGTGCGATGGTATATATTAGTTAGTTTATCAATAGCATTTAACATCGACACTTTCTTTTTTTTAAAAGATGTCAATGGTGTGCGACATACGCGATATATCTGGGTTAGACGGTCTACTTCGGTGTCTCCAACTTCAGACTGTATTGACCGAGGATTATCGTATGTCCATCTAGCCAAAATATTTATACAATCTTCACTCGTCCACCCCTTGTCNTCCTCCTCTCCGAATCTCCCCTGCTTGTTTACNATTACNTCAAGATTGGCGCCTTCCACACTACTTATGCTCTCTCCCGGAAAAAGAAGAAATTTTTCATTATTTTGACCGATCCATCCTGCTCCACCTAGCGTTAAATCCTGGCTGATACACGCATCGATTGTAACCATTAATATTTTAGATAATTTTTCAAATTTATCAATTCTCCACTCATCTGTCGCGTCGGCGCCACTCTCTTTTATTTCATCTAATTTTCCTTTCAAAACAGCATTAAGCTTCGCCCCTTCTTTATTTGCTAAATCAAGTAATCCGATGCCGTCCGGTTCAATCCCTTCTAAATCGTTGTGCATAAATTTCTCAGCGAGAACGTCTTCCGTAGGAATTCTAAAATCCGAATTTTTTTCCAGTATATTATCCCAATCTTTAATTGTCTCTAGTATATTTCCTTCGCCTTGACTAGACGCTTCGGCGCGAGCATTCTCCACCCCTTCGCTAACAGCACCATACATTCTCGCGTATTTATTGTACGCGATTAAAAGGAGTGCAATCTTTTCTCCAAATAATTCAAAACAGCTGTATAAAGACGGCAACGCCCGCTGATTTGCTGTTCTCAGCCTCCGGGTGGTTGTACCCCCCCGTTTAACATTATGATCTCTATTATATCCAACCATATATATATATATATATTAAAACACTCCGCCAAATGTGTGCTTTTTTTCCAAAATTAAAAAAATTGAAAACTTTTTTTCCGATGAGCAGATATCACGATAACCAAATCAAAGACAAATTAATTATCAAACACAACCAGACAACAATGACCGCCACTATTCGCACCGACACATCGACCACTTCGACGAGCAGCGTGAACCGGGGGAGAACGCAGACGCGTAGGTTAACCGGTGTTCCCGCCGGGTGCGACGATTGGGAGAAGAAGCCGTCTTTTGGGAGAAAGGACTTCAACTACGCGTCCAACCCTCACGGCCGCTCGCACACGCGCAAGAAGCACTCGGAGACCAAGAACATGTCGGCGAAGAGCCGCCGCGCTCGGAAGAACGCACGTGAGCTCAAGCACTTCACTCGTAGCGAAGCTCTCTGCGAAGAGGACCGGGAAAAGTTTGCCGCTGAGGACGACGAGGACCCCGTTCTCAACTACGTGGGTGAACCTGTGGAGGACGAAGGGCACGCGGAAGGGAGCTTCGACCGTGTCATAACAGAGTTCCAACACTCGAGGGCGGCATTCGGGAGTGTTTTGCCTCCGCCAGAGTACAGCGACGCCGCCGTGGAGACACCACTCGTCCCAGTCACCACAGTTTCGGAAGAAATGTATTGTGTCAACGTAACCGGGGAAGGCGACGATATGAAGCTGAAAGCTGTTCCGATGCAGTCGCGTTCGCAGGGGATTGTTGTCAAGTTTGGCAGCGACTTCTGCTTCGCTGCCGACACCTACACATACGAACTGGTCGACAGCACTTCGTGCCTTGTTCGGAGAATCAAGGGGGAATGGTTGGTGATGCCGTGCGACCACTTCATGGACAACCCGGAAGACATCAACGACGACGATGTGTGGGTGAAGAAGGCAATTGCCTACATTCTATTCCCGCGTCTCCCTGAGAACCCGCAATGCGAGGATATCGTTGGAAGCTGTGAGATGATTATGCACGAAGACCCTGACGACGATTGGCGGCGACATTGTTGGTGAATCTAATAATTAAAAACATTAAAAAGCATTAAAACCATTAAAAACATTAAAAACATTAAAAACATTAAAAAACATTAAACTTTAAAGAGCGGTGGTGGTAGTTTTGTTTTTTATTCCTCGTTTGAATTTATAGTTGGAGGATACGTTGGTTGTGTTTTTTCAATTTAAATAAAATTGAAAACTTTTTTCTCAAAGGGAAGATAGCACGATTCTAAAACAAATACAAATGACAGGAACCATTCGCAACGCAACAACATCTTCGGAGAAGTGTGGAAAAACTCGGGTGCACAAAGTGACTTCTAGGCAGGCGGCCGGCTATGACGGAGGGAAGGGGAGGAAGTGGGCGGGGCACAAGCGCGCGGAGCGCAAGTCATCGCCGGCGACCAAGTGCGCATCGGCCAAGCTCCGCCGCGACAGGAAGCGCGAGCGCGACCTGAAGGACTTCACGCTTAGTGAACAGTTGGGCGACGATGGGCGCGAGTGGTGGGCGGCGGTTCAAGACTCAGACGCGGTACTATTTCCCACGCAGCGGGAAATGGCGGTGGCGGAGGAATGTGAACGCCTATTTGAGGCGGAGCGCTCGTGGCGGCACTTCCATCGGCGGATTGTCGAAATCAAAAAGGAGCTGGATTTGAGAAAGACTTGTGAGGTAGACGAGTGGGATGAACGACCGCAACCGATTCATCCTTCTCTGCGGCATTTGCCTCGCCGCGAATTCGTGTGCGATATGAAGAAGGAGGACCTTATCTTGCAGTTGGTGGATTGTCAGGATGAAGTTGGTGCGCTCGAGGAAGTCATCAGACTGCTCGAGGGTGGTTCTCCGCGAGTAATTGAGACGGTGCCGCCGGGTGAGGCGGTGAGTGGTGATGGTGCGAGTGTGGCGGTGTCAGTGGTGGCCGTGCCGATGTGCCGGGCACATTATGATGGCGGACACGACGATGAATCTTCCGGATCAGACGATGAATCTTCCGGATCAGACGATGATGAGTGAGTAATATAAAGCTAATTAAAAAATATAAAAACATAAAAATATAAAAACATAAAAATATAAAAACACGAAAAAAATGAGATGGTTCTCATTTATTTTTTTTCGTGTTTTTAAAATGGATCATTTTTGCAAAATATATAAAATTGAAAACTTTTTTTCCGATGAGCAGATATCACGATAACCAAATCAAAGACAAATTAATTATCAACCACATAATCAAACAGACAACGATAACGACGAATATGACTCACCTACAGAATGATGCCTTCCAGGCCGCGCTCGACAGCGGGGAACTGTTCAATCTGGACTTTCAGTTCAGCGACGCCGAAGAGTGGACGGAACCGGGTGTGTGGACTTCTGGAAAATACGCATCAAACGACGCGCCGAGCTGGGATGATTACGACCGGAGACAGAGACGATGGATGGAGGAGGAGGATGAGATGGACCGCCGACACCGGGCAACCCAATCCGTAGCCCGGCTGCAGTGGGATCACGAGCGGAAAGATAAGTGGATATGGAATTCTGTTATGGCGAAGAACAATATGGTGCGCTGCTTCGAACAGGAACTAGTCGAGAACGCAGACATAAACCACGTGCTGACGATTGGATGCAACGTATAATTTCAACTTCTGGAAAAAGCTGAGCAAAACATAAATAAAACATAAATAAAACATAAATATAAAAACACAACGCCGGTGTTATGTTTTTTTTGGTTGTTTTCTTAAAAAATTGAAATGCTTTTCTGCGTTATTCTGATATTAAATAATCTGAACCAGTATATACAATTACGATGTCAACACCAGATTTTGACCGTGTTATTTCCTGCTTGCGCGAAATGCCTTCTCAAGTAACTCCCGGTGGGATATGCACCCCGCTCTACATTCCGCCGTGCGAAATGTCTCTTCCGAATATCTTTGATAGCGATACGCCCTTCAGCGTAATCGCCGAAGCATCTCGTTGCTATGTCGCAGAACCCATCGAGGAGGCGAGACCCCCCATCGTCGGAATGGACAAGCAAGATTTCGAGGACAAACTGCTTATTATATGGGTAATGCTCGGTGACCCGGTAGTGCTTAAGAATGATACCGCTTACTGGGGATGCAGGGCTAAGTGGAAGAAGCTTATGCGAAAGAGTTCTCTTTCGGATTGGAAGAGAGGTGATGGCGACACTGCCTCTGGCGGAGGTGGTGCCGAAAAGAGCCGACGGCTCTCATTTAATCACGATATTGATGTAAAGCTTATTGCTCCAAAAGAAGGAGATGACTTTGATGTCGATAAAGATGAATGCGCGGGTCATAAGAACTTGGCCGACCCTCTATTGGCTGAGGAGGATTATGAGGAATATTGGGTGTCTAGTCCGTTTCCAAAAGATGATGGTGCACTTCGTCCGTTTTACCACACAACTAAGATGAGTTCTAAGGGGTGGTGTCTGTGTAAGAAGCCGCCTATGAAAAAACCAGGTCGCTCTATTTCGTGCAGGAAATGTTTGAATATGGAACTGCGGAAGTTTGCTCGGAAGAGCACGCCCGAGGAGTTTCACGCACAATATCTCAAAAACGCCGGTCTTGAATAATATGGTTATAGTAAAATAAATATATTATATTTTGGTTATATAAAATATATTTTTTTCATCGACAAACTAATAAATATATTTATTTTTAGATATTATCTAACTATACTATATAATATGAAACATAAAGAGAAGTTGATTTGTTGTAGTGTTTTAATTGCGGTTGTAATTAATATTGTTTTACCTATGATTGCAACTCCTTTTGCGACGAAGGAGGAGGCGAGCCCACCAAACGGAGCGCACCATCTGTCTTTTAAAGGACAGATTATGCATATGTTGGTACATCACGGACACGTTCCCGTTAGCAGCAGTTTAATTGTTGCGGTTATAGTAG
>JGI20151J14362_10000746_pt1 | contig 23950 bp, 22 predicted proteins | sample COG_01_FD_14362 | JGI IMG/M metagenome (IMG submission 14362)
GGTATTCCAGACCTAGTGTTTCTAGCATCAGATCCTCATTTAAAATATTACTTTATTGACATCTGATTTTAGGCTTTTTGTTATAGCTTTATTGTTTATTACTGCCTCGAAGTTTAAAGTTTCTAGTTCGCTAAAGCGATTAAATGCATTAATTGTAATGCTTTTTAATTGGCTTGACTCATTGCAAGAAAATTCATATGCTAATTCCACATCTTTGTGATCTCCTTCTGTTGAAACGCTGTGAAGTCCAGACTCAAAAGAAACTAAGTCACAATTAGCGCTTTCAGGAAGTGCAAATAATTGNGAATAATTTTGAAATTCAGCTAATGATTCATCTGATAAGGTTGGCTCATCATGCTCATCATGTTCATCATGCTCGTCATGTTCATCATGCTCGTCATGTTCATCAAATAATTGGACTATTGGCATTTCATAGGTAATAGCAACTTGGTTTTGACTGATAACCATTGATAAGTTGTTTAGTCCGTGGACATGCGCGTTAGCACGTCTTGCCTCTTCAGCACTTGCGAACGAAGAAACTAACAGTAAAGATAGAAAGCTAAGTTTAAACATATGAGTCCCTGCTTGATTAAAACAGAATAATATAACGTAAACGCAATAGTATTGCAACAACTTTGNTGTTAATAATTACTCGGCNCTCGCGGATATCGTTGTAAAGCTCGAGAGATATCGAGGCAAGATAAAGTCAATAAAATGCTTTACAGTGTCAGCCTTCTCTTTTAAAAACTCAGCTGAAGATTTATGATTATTCACGGCATTTGATGCTCTATCAAGACTTAATAGCATCTGCCAAGACGCTGTAATTGTGCCAGCCATCATGAGCGTATCAAAGGCAATTTTTCCAACTAGCTCTTTATTGTCTGAGTGATTTAGAATAATTGTAATAGTGCTGTCAAGGTCATCAATAGATTTTGAAAAGCGTTTTAACTGAGAGACAGAAACTAACTCCGCAATTGCTGGATTTTTAGTACATTCTTTCATCTCTGAAATTAGCTCTCGGGCGCCCAATCCACCATCACTAATAATCTTTCTGCCCACAAGATCCATCGCTTGAATGCCATTTGTCCCCTCATAAATTGGCAAAATTCGCGCATCTCTTAGGATTTGAGCAATACCCGTTTCCTCAACATAGCCCATTCCTCCATGGCACTGGAGACTTAAAGAGGCAACCTCCTGAGCAGTCTCTGTGCACCAGCCCTTAACTATTGGGGTCAACAGTCCAAGCCTCCTTTCGTGTTTTTCTAGGTTCTCGAGTGGAAGCTTGCTTAAAGAGTAGTCTACCTCGGCACAAGCTGCATATGTTAATACACGAGAGCCCTGTGTGATTGACTTCATATTAGCTAACATTCTTTGAACATCTGGATGCCTAATAATAGGGCCAATATCTGTGAAGCCAGGGGCAACGCCTTGAACACGCTCATTGCAAAAACTAAGTGCTTGCTGGTATGCGCGCTCTGAAATTGAAACTCCTTGAAGACCTACAGTAAGCCTTGCGTTGTTCATCATTGTGAACATGCACTGTATTCCTTTATTCTCTTCACCCACCAGGTAGCCAACTGCCCCATCTATTTCGCCATAGCTCATGACACATGTAGGGCATGCATGAATGCCAATTTTATGTTCAATTGACAATGCCTTTAAGTCGTTTGGCTTTCCAAGAGTGCCATCATCATTAACCAGTATTTTTGGCACTAAAAATAGTGAAATGCCTTTAATTCCATCGGGAGCATTTGGTAGTCGGGCTAAGACCAAATGAATGATATTTTCAGACATATCATGCTCACCCCAGGTGATATAAATTTTTTGACCACGGATTAAATAGTGCTCTCCATTCTGAGTTGCACGCGTTTTAAGTGAGCCAACATCAGTTCCAGCATCACCCTCCGTAAGGTTCATTGTGCCGCTCCATTCTCCAGAGATTAGTTTTGGAAGGTAGCGTTGTTTGAGATCTTCAGTCGCATTGAGTGTGATAGCCTCAACTGCTCCTTGTGTAAGAAGAGGGCATAGGCCCCATGACATATTAGCAGAATGCCACATTTCTTGAACACTTGCAGCAACAACAAACGGGACGCCTTGGCCCCCATATTCAGGGGAGAATTGCAGTGATCCCCAGCCTCCTTCAACAAAGTGTCGGTAGGCCTCCTTAAAGCCCGCTGCAGTTGTGACTTTTCCTGAGTCATCTATCTTTAGGCCTTCTGAGTCACCAGACTTATTGATGGGCTCTATTTCTTCTTTGGCAAGCTTACCAGCAGCATCTAAAACAGTATCAATTATTTCAGCTGTTGAGCTATCAAGCCCAGTTTCATTACAAAGCTTTTCAATCTCAACAACCTCTTTTAAAACAAAGCCCATATCTTCAACGGGAGCAGTATAGTTTGACATCACTCTTCTCCTAGTTTTTTAATAGCCGCCCTTAATTCGTGCTTCTGAATTTTGCCCGTTGCAGTTTTTGGAAGCGAGCCAAAAACAACTTTTTTTGGCCTTTTAAATTTAGCCATGTTATCTTTGCAAAAAGCAATTAACTCGTCTTCAGATGCCTCTTCATTGGGCTTAAGCTCGACAAAAGCACAGGGCACTTCTCCCCATTTTTCATCTGACATTGCAACAACTGCAGCCTCTCCAACTGAGGGGTGCTGGTAAAGAACATTTTCGACCTCTACTGAGGAAATATTTTCGCCACCCGAAATGATAATATCTTTTGACCTATCCTTGATTTGGATATAGCCATCATTATGAATTACTGCCAAGTCACCACTATGAAACCAGCCGTTAGCAAACGCCTCCTCTGTGGCTTTAAGATTATTCCAGTAGCCCATCATGCAAGTATTGCAGCGAATCACAATTTCACCAATAGCTTCACCGTTGTGAGGAACGCGCTCACCAGTCTCTTGATCGATTACACTAACATCTTCAGTCATCGGAAACCTAACACCCTGCCTGGAGCTTAGTTTGGCAAGCTCTGCCGGACTTTCATTGAGCCATGATGCCTGAGGAGCTGCTTGAAGAATATGTCCATATGTTTCTGTCAGCCCATAGACATGCATAACGTTAAATCCTAACGACATCATGCTTTCTAAAACTTTCGCGGGAGGCGGTGCGCCAGCAGTCATTACCTTGATTTCTCTTTTAAATGATTTTTTTATCTCTTTAGGGGCGTTGGCAAGCATATTAAGCATTATTGGAGCCCCGCCAAAATGAGTGACTCGGTGCTCATCAAGCAAACTAAATACTTTTTCAGGATCAAAAGACCTGAGGCAAACTATGGTCCCAGCAAGAGCGGCCATTGTCCAGGCATGTCCCCAACCATTGCAATGAAATAATGGAACAGAATATAAGTAAACAGGATGGTTAGGAAGGTTCCAGCCAACAACAGTGCCCATGCTCATTAAATACGAACCACGGTGATGATAAACCACGCCCTTGGGCTTGCCTGTTGTTCCAGAGGTGTAGCTAAGTGAGAGCGGGCTCCACTCATCGCTGGGCATTGTCCAGCTATAAAGAGGGTCTCCATTTTTAACAAGAGATTCATAGTCTATTGCTTCACTGGAGACGTCCGGCTGTGAGCTGGCAAAAGAATCATTTATTACAACTATCTTTGGACTAACTGAGGCTATAGCTAGTGCCTCTGAGGCAACACTATAAAGCTCTCTATCAACAAAGAGCATTTTTGCATTGCTGTCATCAAAAATATAAGCGATAGTTGGAGCGTCAAGCCTGATATTTATCGTGTTTAGAATTGCGCCCGCCATAGGAATTGAAAAATGTGACTCAAACATTTCTGGTGTATTGAATGCGAGCACTGAAACGGTGTCTCCTGGCATGACACCATGACCATTTAGACTGGAGGCAATTCGAACACACCTCTCTCTAGATTCTCTCCAGGTATAAGACCTATTTTCATAGAGAACAGACTGATGCTCTCCATAGATATCTGCAGTTCTATGTAAAAAAGAGATAGGAGTAAGGGGTACAAAATTAGCAGGATTTTTATTCATAGCCTTAACTGTTAATTTCTTAGAGTAACGCCATTATCTAGCATGGACACAATTCTTGCTTGAGTTTCTTGAGTTTGCGCAAGAGTGATAAAAGAAGAGCGCTCAGCATCTAAAATTTCCTGTTCAGAAAAAACAGTGCCTGCTGGGCAGTCACCTCCAGACATTATTCGGCCAATCTCGGTTCCAACAGTGACATCATGCGGTGTAAGCATTCCTTTTTTGTTGTTAACCTCAAGCCATTCTAGCATTTCTTTGAAGTGCTCAGCGCCTGATAAGGCAAGTGGGCTCCTTTGGCTAGCTTTTTTTGTGTCGCCAAGTTTTGAAAGGGCAATATTTAAAATTCGATCACGATTCATCTGAAATACATCGTCAGCCCTTCGCATAGCTAATGCATCAGCCTCTTGAGGCGAGTTAGCTTTTCTACCCAGGCCTATATTCATAAATGATTTCCAAGCCCCTTTTTGCGTATCATTTAATTTTTCAGTCCATCGATAAAGCATTTCTTTACACCCACCTCCTGCTGGCACAACTCCAACAAAAGACTCAACTAGGCCCATCACAGAGTTGGCGTGGCTTACTACATGGTCAGCATGCAACACAACTTCAAATCCACCTCCGATAGACATACCTACTGGCGCAGCAATAACAGGAAGTTTCGAGTCTCTCATTTGAAGCATTGTATTTTGAAAATAGGTAAGAAAGGCATCAAGCCCATCGAAATCATTTTTTTCAAAGCATTCTCTGAACACTCCAAAGGCTAACACCACAAGAAAAATGCTGAAAGTCATTGTGTACTATTACACCTCTAAGTCCTTTTTTCTCTGAGTAAGTAACTGCGTCAGAAATCATATCTAAGCTTTGACTGTCAAGTGCATTTGCTTTTGAATGAAACTCGACTATGGCCGCACCCTCATATTCAAACCAACTAGCAGACTCATTAACATTGATGGGCACTAGTGTTTGTCTTGCTTCAGAGAACCTAAGAACACCTTTTGGCCTAACAATTGGGCTAAGCTTTCCAGATGGAGATAGAACGCTTAAGACTGAATTGGTAGTATTATAAAACTTATTGTTTGAGCTACTTAAAAGGAAGTCAGGTACATCTTTGCCGCTTTTTTTAAGCCTGTTGACCAAGTAATCGATACCTATCTCATCAATAAGTTCAAATGGCCCTTTAACCCAGTTATAGCCAAGCTTCATAGCATCATCAATTTGGGCAAGATCTTCAGTAACTTCTGGCACTAATGAGGCTGCATAGCATAAAGTCTCAGAGAGAACCTCCCAAATGAAGAGGCCGTATTTACTTTCATCGCTGATAATTGCAGTTACACCAACTTTTTCCGCCTTTTCCAACAAAGGTGTTTTCAGTCTCTCATGATCAACATAGTCTCCACTTAAAAAGTCGATAACCTTTTTTTCATCTCCAGCCTGCTTATAAAAACCCTGTTCATTTTTATTCCCAGTTTGGCCATTAGCAATCATGTTAGAGACGAACTCTATTGGCGATGCGTATTTATGAAAAGCATCGTTTTCGGGCAAGATATTTTCCAGGCTTTTTGCAACATCAGCCATAAGGTCGATGCCAATCAAGTCATAAAGTCCAAATACTCCAGTTTTGGGTAAACCAAGGGGCCTTCCAAAAAAAGCATCCGCTTCTATTGGGGAGAGATTATATTTAAATGCCTTATGAAGGGCGCACTGAATTGCAAAAACACCAACTCGATTTGCAAGAAAGCCAGGCGTATCGAGACAAGGGACAACCCCCTTTCCAAGCATCGTTTCACAAAATACATCAAGTGTGTCCATAACGTCTTGTCTAGTTTGCTCACCTCGAACTAGCTCTAGAAGTCTCATGAAGCGAACTGGATTAAAAAAATGAGTAATTGCAAAACGCTCACAAAAGCTTTTTGGCATGCCTTCAGTCAGAAGACTAATCGGAATAGTAGAGGTATTAGAAGTAATTATGGTAGAGTCTTTACAGCTTTCATTAAGCTGCCGGTAGAGCGCTTGTTTTATATCAAGCCTTTCTACAACAGCTTCAGCAATCCAGTCACAATTTTTGAGTTCATCAAAATGATCTCTGGTGTTTCCAAGATTAATAAGCTGTTCGGCCTCTTTGCTCATAATCCCTGGCATATCTGGGTCTTTGAGCCTTTGAAGGCCTCTCTCCGCTAAGCTGTTAACATTATCGCTATCAGAAGGAAGATCAAGAAGCCACACTTCTATGCCAGCGTTTGCTACTTGGCCAGCAATACCAGCCCCCATTGTTCCGGCGCCAATGACGCCAACTTTTTTAATTTTATTCATGAGCTTGTTTTTAAAATGAATGTTTTAATAGCATCTAAAGTACTCTTTGGCGACTCTATAGGGAGCATATGTCCAGCACCAGAAATGGTTGTTGTCTTTGCACCCAGCAGCTCTGCTAACTCTAGTCCAAATTTGTAAGGAGTATTTTTATCTTCAGTTGCCAGAATTACATTTGAGGGCACTTTAATTGCTTTTGCACAGTTAGCTCCATTTTTGTAGTTATTGCAAGCCAAGAGGTCTTCAGCTAATGGATTCTTTGACATGATTTGTCGTCCAATACCTATCGGCTGCATTCCAGGAATGGCACTACTGCCTGAATGAGATAGAGATCCAAAGCCCCATTTCAAAAGCATCTCAGCAGCTTCTTCAGTATTTTTTTTGGCAGTTTCGACTAGAGACTCGTTAACAGGAATTGCAGAGGCGCTAGCAACTGCTGTTAGGGATTTTATCTTTTCTCCCAGTAACGTTGCAGCTTCTAAAGCAACAAGAAAGCCCTGAGAGTGTCCTACAAGATGTACAGATTCTGCACCAGAATGCTTGATAGCTTTCACAAGCCATTTGCCCATGCTCTCTATTGACTTTAGGGGCTCTCCTTCTGACAGGCTGTGACCTGGAAAGTCAGGCGCAAAAACTGAGTAACCATGAAATGCAAACCATCTTGACTGAAGAGCCCATGATCTATGATCTAGCCCACTTCCATGAACAAAAACCACTGTCGGTTTTTTTGGGTCAAAAGCACATCCTCCAGTTGCTGCAAATATATTTACTCCCTCAACAACAATGTTCATTATGAAGTTGCCTTTTCTACTGCCTTAAGGCCGATTTTAAAATCATTAATAATGTCTGAAACAGACTCTATTCCAACTGAAACTCGAATTAAGTCAGGACTAGTGCCTGAAGCCTTCATCGCTTCATCATCAAGGCGAGAGTGAGTTGTGCTAGCTGGATGCAAAACCAAAGTTCTAGAATCACCAACATTTGCTAAATTTGAAGATAATTTAAGAGCATTAATGAATGCTGCTCCACCCTCTCTTCCTCCTTTAACACCGAAGCATAGCATTGATCCAGCACCATTAGGGAAAAGTGCTTTTGCAATTTCATAGGTAGGATTTTCGGGCAAGTCAGGATGATTAACCCACATAACTGCGGATTGCTCAAGAAGCCATTTTGCAAGTTTTAGCGCATTTTTTACATGTTGATTCATTCGCAGACTAAGGGTTTCAATTCCTTGGAGAAGTAAGAACGCACTATGAGGACTCATTGCAGGGCCAAAGTCACGCATAGACTCAGCTCTAATTTTCATTGAAAGAGCTGACGGTCCAAACTCCTCCCAGAAGTTTATTCCATGAAATGGCTCGTATGGAGTAGTGAGGACAGGGTGTTTCTTAGAGGAGCCCCAGTCAAAAGCTCCGCCATCAACAATGACTCCTCCAACTGCAACACCATGACCCCCCATCCACTTAGTCACAGAGTGAACTACAACATCAACGCCATGATCAAAAGGTTTACAAAGGATAGGCGTTGAAAAAGTTGCATCAACTATGAGCGGCAAGCTATTTTGATGAGCTATTTTTGAAATTTTTGGAAGATCTGAAACCTCAAGCCCAGGGTTGCCAATCGATTCACAAAAAATAAGTTTTGTATTTTCTTGAATGGCAGATTTAAGAGCTTTTTCATCATTAATAGACACAAAAGTGCAATCAATGTTAAACCGTTTAAGTGTGTGTTTAAGAAGGGTCGCTGTTGACCCATAAATTTGTGAGGCGCTTACAATATGATCACCAGCTGAACATAAGCTTACAAATGTTACAAACAGGGCGCTCATTCCAGAAGCCGTACAGATTGCTCCAACGCCTCCTTCAAGTGCAGCAATTCTCTGTTCTAAAACAGCCACTGTTGGATTAGTCATGCGGCTATATATGTGACCACCTTTTTCTATGTTAAAGAGTGCAGCGGCATCATCTACAGTTTCGAAGACATAAGATGTTGTTTGGTAAACCGGGACGGCGCGACTACCAAACGAAGGGTCTGGTTGATAACCAGTGTGAAGCGAAATAGTTTCAGGCCCAAAAAAGGAAGACTTACCCATAAGCAATAGTTTTAGAAAACAAACTAATATTTTCTCACAACTAATTGCAGAGTTGTTTTGAAATTATGCGAATTTCCTATCGAAAATTGAGAGCTTTAAGCATATAAAAAGCTACTTTGCTAAACCCAGCTCTGAGCGCATTTTATCAATTGTCGCTTTGTAGTTTTCAGTATTAAAAATAGCAGACCCTGCAACAAATGTATCAGCACCGGCAGAGGCTATTTCTTTAATGTTGTCAATCTTAACTCCGCCATCAATCTCAAGCCTTGTTGCCAGGCCATGAGAGTCAATTAGTTTTCTGACAGTTTTTAATTTTTCTAGAGTATGAGGGATAAAAGATTGTCCTCCAAAGCCTGGATTAACGGACATTAGCAGCACCATATCGAGTTGTTCAATTGTATGCTCTAGATAGTGAAGAGGTGTGGCTGGATTAAAAACTAGTCCAGCTTTACAGCCGCTTTCTTTAATCAGGCCAATCGTACGGTCAACATGATCTGAAGCCTCAGGATGAAAGGTGATATACGAGGCGCCAGCACTAGCAAAGTCAGGGATGATTCTGTCCACAGGTTTGACCATGAGATGGACGTCAATTGGTGCAGTTACACCATGGTTTCTTAATGCTTCACAAACTAAAGGGCCAATTGTTAGATTGGGTACATAATGATTGTCCATCACATCAAAATGCACTATATCAGCACCCGCAACTAAAACGTTATCAACCTCTTCGCCGAGTTTGGCAAAATCTGCAGAGAGAATTGAAGGCGCAATAAAATTGTCTTGTTTCATGATTATCTCCGTTACTCAATTAAAAGGTTTTGGCCAGACATCTCAGCAGGTTGTTTAATGTCCATGAGGGCTAAAAGTGTTGGTGCCAAGTCTGCAAGTGTACCAAGATGTGGTCCCAGTAGTGAGGCTTTCTTTTTTCCAATATAAATTAATGGCACTGGATTTGTGGTGTGAGCAGTATGGCTCTTCTGAGTATTAGAGTCAACCATCTGCTCTGCATTTCCATGGTCAGCAGTGATCAAAATCTCAGTAGCATTCTCTGAGGCCGCTTTGTAGATTTTGCCGAGACAATTGTCAACCGCTTCTACAGCTTTAATAGCAGCATCTAGATTACCAGTATGGCCAACCATATCAGTATTGGCAAAGTTACATACAATTAACTTATATTTGTTTTCTTCTAGCGCAGAAATAAGGTTATCAGTAAGCTCATATGCGCTCATTTCTGGCTGAAGGTCATATGTTTTGACATTGGGCGATTGAATGAGCCTTCTATCTTCTCCAGGCAGGATTTCTTCCTCGCCACCATTAAAGAAAAAAGTAACATGAGCGTATTTTTCTGTTTCAGCAATCCTTAGTTGATTGAATCCAGAGCTAGAGACACAGTCACCAAGGGTATTTTTAACTGAAATTGGCGGATAAGCACACTCTAGATTAAGGTCTTTTTTATATTCTGTTAGACAAATAAAATTGCACTTCACAAAATGTTTTCGGCTAAACTCATCAAATGCTCTAGAGGTAAGAGCAAGCGTTATTTCTCTTGCTCTGTCTGCTCGATAATTCATAAAGATTACAAGGTCATCTTGATTGATTTTAACGGCCTCACCAATTGACGTTGGAGCTATAAACTCATCATTTTCACCTAATTTATATGCCTGTTGAATGGCCTCTATTGCGCTCAGTGAAGAGCGCTCAGCCTTCTCTCCAGAAATTAAATCATAAGCCTGAGCAACCCTCTCCCATCTGTTATCTCTATCCATTGCATAAAAGCGGCCAACTACTGAGACGATTCTTCCAACATTTGTTTCTGAAATTTTAGATTCTAGTTGTTCGATATATTTTGAGGCGCTGTTTGGCGGGGTATCACGACCATCGGTAAAGACATGAAAATAAACTTGGTTACAGTTTTTTTGTTTAGCAAGCTCAAGTGCTGCAAAAATATGATTTTGATGAGAGTGAACGCCGCCATCCGATAATAAGCCAAGAATGTGGACAGCTTTATTATTTTGAGACGCCAGTTCTAGAGCGTTACCAAGAGTTTTATTGTTAAAAAATTCACCAGAGCCGATGTCATTGTCAATTCTAGTAAAGTCTTGTTCGATAATTCTTCCAGATCCTATTGTTAGGTGACCTACTTCAGAGTTTCCCATTTGACCTATAGGCAGACCAACGCTTTCTCCGGAAGTTCCAATAAGTGTATTAGGATAGTTTTTTATAAAGAGATCCCAGTTTGGCGTTTTTGCTAGAGCAATAGCATTATTTGCAGAATTACTTGAATAGCCCCATCCGTCAAGAATTAGAAGTAATTTTGTATTTTTCATTTGTGAGGACACTTAAACATTAAATAAGAAGTGAACAACATCTCCATCTTTAACAACATATTCTTTTCCTTCAGAGCGTAACTTGCCAGCGTCTTTAGCTCCTTTTTCGCCCTGATTTTCTATAAAGTCATTGTAAGAGATTGTTTCAGCGCGAATAAAGCCCTTTTCAAAGTCTCCATGTATTTTACCTGCGGCCGCTGGCGCAGAATCTCCAATATTAATTGTCCAGGCCCTAACTTCTTTGGGCCCAGCTGTAAAATATGTTGCAGTCCAAGGAGCTTATAGCCCGCTTTGATTAAGCGATCGAGTCCAGACTCAGTCTGTCCCATTTCATCTAAAAAACCTTGTTTATCTTCCTCTTCAAGTTCTGCAATTTCAGCCTCAATATCTGCACACACCGATACAACTTGGCTTCTCTCTTTGGACGCATAATTAGTCAAAGCTGTTAGATGTGCATTATTTTCAAATCCATCCTCATTGACATTAGCAACATACAGGACAGGTTTGGACGTGAGAAGCTGAAGTCCTTTTGCAAGCTTGTCTTCATCTTCATTGAGATCTAGTGATCTAACAGCTAAACCCTCTTCAAGTATTGGCAGAATTTTTTCAAGCAGGTTTTTTAAAGGTAAGCCTTCTTTTTGACCAGCTTTGGTATTTTTTATAGCCTTTTGGTAAGCTTTTTCAACGCTAAAAAGGTCTGCTAAAGCAAGCTCTGTATTAATCGTTTCTATGTCATCAAGTGGGTTGACTTTTCCTGAAACATGGATAATATCGTCATTTTCAAAACACCTTACAACATGAAGAATGGCATCTGTCTCACGAATATTTGATAGAAATTGGTTCCCCAAGCCCTCTCCTTTTGATGCACCTTCAACAAGTCCAGCTATGTCAACAAATTCCATAGTTGTTGGCAGGATCTTTTCAGGACTTACAATGTTTGCAAGGCTTTGTAATCGAGAGTCATTTACTGGAACGATTCCAATATTGGGCTCAATTGTACAAAAAGGATAGTTTTCTGAGTCTATTCCAGCTTTAGTCAGGGCATTAAATAGCGTCGACTTTCCAACATTTGGCAATCCAACAATGCCACATTTAAAACCCATTATCTTTCTCCAATACTATGTGTGAAGAGCTTTCATAGCATCTTCAAAATTTCCATTCACTAAGAGATCAATAATGCTCATTGCATTTGACATCCCCTGTTCTATGCTGCTTAATTCAGATTTACCGGGAGCATTAAGAACATAATCTACTACATCATCTTTAGAGCCTGGATGAGCGATTCCAATTCTAAGGCGGTAAAAGTCCTTTGAGTTAAGCTGCTTTTATGGTATCTCTCAGTCCATTATGACCGCCATGACCACCAGCAAGCTTTATTTTGACAGCACCAATAGGCAAGTCAAGCTCATCATGCACAACCAAAGTCTCTTCTGGTGAAATATCATAGTAGCTTAGGAAGCTTTTAATAGATCCGCCAGAGTTGTTCATAAAGGTTTGGGGCTTAAGAAGAAAAACCTTGGTTGAGCCAAAGGCAACGCTCGTAGTTTCTCCTAAAAACTTCGACTGACTTGTAAATTTAGAGTCTTTTATAGACGCTAGAGACTCAACAAACCAAAAGCCAGCGTTGTGACGATGTTCCTGATAATTTTTTCCGGGGTTTCCCAGTCCAACAATTAGTTTAATCATTACAACGCTTCATTTTACGCTTGTTGAGACAACAAGGCTGACGATACTTTATTCTGTATCGTCACCATCATTATTTGAGCCTTCAGATTCATCAGCTTGGTCTGCGTCACCATCTTCAGAGCCTTCTTCACCCTCAATAACTTCTTCCTCTTCCTCTTCAACAATCTTAGGTTCTGAGACAGAGCATACTGTTTGGTCGTGTGCTTCAATATCCTCATGTTGAAGTGAGGTAATAACAACACCTTCAGGCAATACTAGATCCGTTAATGAGAGATGATCACCAATTTCAAGCTTAGTTACATCTACGTCAATACCATGAGGAAGATCCTTTGGTAGACAAGAGATTTCAACAGAAACAACAAACTGATTAAGCATATTGCCTAGTCTTAAAGCCTCATTCTCTTCCACACCAATAAAGTGAAGTGGTGTAGTTGTAACCAGAGTTTGTTTGGCATCTACTCGTAAAAAGTCAATGTGAGTAACAACATTTTTTGCGGGATGGCGCTGTATGTCTTTTAGAACGACAGAATCTGTCTCTTTTCCCACAACCAAGTCTAATACAGATGTAAATGTATTTTCATCCTCTAGTAAGTGAGTGATTTCGTGAATGCTAAGCGAAATCATTTTTGGGGCAGCTTTGCCACCATAAATAATGCTAGGAACTTTCTCTTCTTTTCTCAGGCGGCGGCTCGCACCTTTCCCCTGGTCTTTACGCTCTATGGCGTTTACTGTAATGCTCATTTTGAGTTCTCCATTAAATGAAAAAACACCGCATCATGCGGTGCAACTAATTTGTCTATCTTGCGACCAGATAGACTGGGGGAACATTTTACCTGAAATCTTTTTCTAATAACTAAATTTCTCTATCGCGACTTTAGCCAAAAAATAATACCGAAAGCTGAGCTGGCAATAGTCAAAACCCAGGCTGATTGGGTGGCAAGTAATGCTGCACTTATTATGAACACCAGAGCAAAAATTGCCGATCGCAGTTTAGTTGCATTCTCCTTAAGTTGAGACACGATGGCTTCAGTTTGTTTTTTTGAGTTTTCTCTCTTAAATGAACCGCTTTCAATTTCTTTAAGAGCATTAATTAACAGCATTGGTATTTCAGGTAGCTCTGAAATTAGCTGAGGCATCTGATCAGACATTCTCCTTAGAGTGCTTTTGAGGCTAAACTTTTCTTTAGCAAGCTTTTCTAGATAAGGTTTTGCTGTGGCCCAAAGGTCAAGATCAGGATAAAGAGAACGTCCTAAGCCCTCAATATTAAGCAATGTCTTATATAGCAGAAGTAGCTGAGGTTGCACCTCCATGTCAAAACGCTTTGCTTCCTTAAGCAGGCTCAATAAAACTTGACCAAAAGAAATTTCACTGAGAGGTTTTTCAAAAATTGGCTCACAAACGCTTCTTATGGCATTTTCAAATTCCATAACATTAGTTCCCTCAGGAATCCATCCAGACTCTAAGTGAACTTGGGATACTTTTTTGTAATCTTGGTTGAAAAAAGCTAAAAAGTTTTGAGCTAAATAATACTGATCAGCTTCAGTGAGCGTGCCCATGATTCCAAAATCAACACCAGTATATTGATTATTCTCACCTACAAAAATGTTACCAGGGTGCATATCTGCGTGGAAAAAGTTATGGTCGAATACTTGAGTAAAAAATATGATTACACCATCTTCTGCAAGAGACTTAAAGTCAACATTTTTCTTTTTTAAGGCCTCTATGTCATTTACTGGAGTTCCATAAATTCGTTCAGTAACTAGGACATTTGAACGACAAAGGTCCCAGTGAACTTTAGGAACATACAAGAGGCTTGAGTTGCTGAAATTTTTACCTAAAAGTGATGCATTAGCTGCCTCAACCATCATGTTTAGCTCGTTGTAAATAATGCTCTCAAATTCAGCAACAGCTTCTTTTGGCCTAAGCCTTTTTCCATCCTGATGTCTTTCAGCTAGGCTGGCTAAAGTATATAAAAGTCTAATATCTCTTTTAATTTGTTTTTCAATTCCTGGGCGAACCACCTTAACAATGATCTCTTCGCCTTTTTGAGTTATAGCAGTATGAACTTGTGCTATGGAGGCTGAAGCAAGGGGGGTGTCATCGAAGGAAGAAAAAAGTTTGGAAACTTCGCCACCAAGCGCATCTTCAATAATTGCTTTTGACTCATCAGCAGGAAAAGGAGGACACTTATCTTGAAGTTTGGCTAGTTCAATGCCAATGTCATCAGGCAAAAGATCTCTGCGCGTAGATAAAGTTTGACCGAACTTAATAAAAATCGGCCCTAGCTCTTCAAGAGCCAAACGAATCCGCTCGCCCCTTGAAAACTTTTTGCTAGGAAAATAATGCCATGGAGTTAAATAGATTAAAGGCTTTAGGCTTTTTAGAAAAGAAGTAGAGAGTATTAAGTGGTCTAACCTGTAACGAATTAGTGTTCTTAAAATACTTAAAAATCGAAACAAACTCTTCATTTATGATGCCCTACTTTTAAAAATTGTTGATCGACTGGGCGCTATTAAAAGGGTGGTTAGCTCTTCTTTTAAAGTGTCAATGATTGAACCATCATTTTTTAATGACATGTTTTTAATCTGCTTAAATGATTGACCAACCTGGTGTGCAATAATGTCACCAGTATATTGTGAAATCAGTTCTTCTATGTCAATTGACGATGAGGCCAGGAGGTCTGCAAGTTGTTGTGCTGTTTTAATACTTCCATTGATTTCTATGTCTTCTTTTTCGATTAAATCTTCTAAAGTGACACCTTTAAATAAGGACAAAAACGATTCTTTATTCATTCTTATTTCAACATCAGTTTTTTTGTTTTGAGTATTGTTTATAACAAAGATGCGAGCATTTAGACACAAAAAAAATAAACTCAAGTCAATCTCATCAACATTTAGGCTGATAATCTTATTATCAATGAGAGATATGTCAACGCTATTAGCATTGATCATATGGTTGAGCGCTTTTTCAATGGCAAGACGAAACATTTTGTTTAAGTCTTTACTGCTTTATGAAGTGCAACGATTCCACCGGTTAGGTTGTGGAATTCACAAAACTCAAATCCAGCATCAAGAACCATAGCTTTTAGGGTTTCTTGGTCAGGGTGTTTTCGAATAGACTCTGCAAGATACTGATAGCTATCTTCATCATTTGCAAAATATTCTCCAAATTTAGGAATAAGATTAAATGAATAGAAGTCATAAGCTTTTTCTAGCATTTGATTTTCAACCTTGGAAAATTCCAGGATTAAAAGAGTTCCACCTTTTTTTAAAACACGGTACATTTGTTTTAAGGCAGCATCCTTGTCGGTAACATTTCTGAGTCCAAAGGCAATGCTTACACAGTCAAAAGTATTGTCTTCAAAAGGCAGCGATTCAGCATTGGCTTGAACGAACTCGACGTCAATGATGCCATGATTGATAAGGTTTTTTCTTCCCTCATGAAGCATAGATTCGTTAATATCTGAAAGGATTACTTTGCCAGAAGGGCCAACTTTTTTTCTAAACTTAATGGCCAGATCGCCAGTGCCTCCAGCAATATCAAGAACATGATCCCCCTCTTTAACATTGCTACTGGAAATAGTGTAGTTTTTCCAGAGTCGATGAGTACCCATTGACATCACATCATTCATGAGGTCATATTTACCTGCAACTGAGTCAAAGACCTCTTTTACAAGGCCTTGTTTTTTTTCAACGTCGACTTGTTTATAGCCAAAGTGGGTGGTTTTTTCCATTTCTATTGTGCGGGGTAATCCCTAAAATCAGCCCCAATATATATTTGAGTTGGCCTAAATATTCTATTGTCGCTCACTTGTTCATGCCAATGAGCCACCCACCCTGCAGAGCGCGCCATAGCAAAAATAGAAGTAAAGTGCTCTTTAGTAAAATTAAAAATCTCTGAATACAGGATTCCCGAGTAAAAGTCTACGTTAGGGTAAACCCCCTTTTGAGATAGAAGCTCGTTGCAGATGCTTTCAACCTCAAGCGCTGTTTCAAAGCGGTTAGAGAGTTTGAGGCCATTTTTCTTGATATAAGTCTTAATCATTTTCTCAAGAATTGTTGCCCTAGGATCTTTAGTTTTATATTCGCGATGACCCATTCCCCAGATGACTTGTTTATTTTTGAGCCTATCTTCAATCCATTTACGAGCATTCTTTGGAGAGCCAATTTCATCGAGCATAATAAGTACATTTTCATTTGCATTTCCATGTAAAGGCCCCGCAAGCGTTCCAACTCCTGCAGCAATTGAGGCAAAAGGGTTGGCAAGTGAGGACGCCGTCACCATAGTAGAAAAAGTTGAGGCATTGATTGTGTGTTCAGCGTGCAAAATTAATGAGGCATCTAATAGGTTTACAATTTCTGGGTCAGACTCCTCTCCAAAACACATGTACATAAAGTTTTCCGCATAAGTCATTGTTTTACTTGGCGGAATTGGATCATAACCTCTACTGATTCGAGTCCACATAGCAACTAAGGTGCTCATATTGGATATTATTTTGATTAGAGCGTTTTGAGTGTAAGACGAATCTGGTTCAGAAGCTCCAGCATCAGGATAGAAAGTGGCCATAGATGCGATAGCAGTTTGAAGCACGTCCATTGAGTGTCCAGTTGAAGGAAGCGACCAAAGCAAATGGCGAATTTTGCGTTTTACTTCATTGCGTTTGTTTAGGGTATTTTTAAAGTTTGTCAGCTCTTGCGGAGATGGAAGTTCTCCATTCATTAATAAAAGTGCAGTTTCTTCAAATGAGGAGTGCTCAACAAGGTCTTGTATTGAGTAGCCTCTGTAGGCAAGTATTCCCTTTTCTCCATCAATTGAAGAAATGGATGATTTGGTTGCTGGAACGCCTGCTAGGCCTGGAATGTATTCAGTCATATAATTAGTTTTTAAATTGAAAAAGAAGAGCCACAACCACAAGTGGTTTTGGCATTTGGGTTGCTTACAATAAACCTTGCGCCTTGAAGATCCTCTAAGTAATCTACTGTTGAGCCCATCAGATATTGATAGCTCATTGGGTCAATTACTAGCTCAACGCCTTGTTTGTTAACTCCACTATCTCCCTCTTTGAGGTTTTCATCAAAGGTAAATCCATAAGAGAAACCAGAACAGCCTCCACCAGTAATATAGACACGCAGTCGCAAAGAAGGATTCTTCTCTTCTTTGATTAGCTGTGCAACTCGATTAGCAGCACTATCACTAAAAACTATGTCAGCTTCGTCTTGTATTTCAGTGGCAACCATGGGTTATCTCCGAGTAAATCTATTAGTCAAATAATTACGGCAAAAGTCCGATTTGTTTGAGTCCTTCCTGTTCGTTTAGTCCAAACATTAAATTCATATTTTGAATTGCTTGTCCAGCTGCTCCCTTACCTAAATTGTCGATTACAGACATAATAACAAGCTTATTGCTATGTTCAACATACTGAACTGAGATCTGGCAATAGTTAGAAGATTTAACTGAACGGGTTTCAGGGTAGACACCTTCAGGCAATATTTTAACAAATTCTTCGTTTTCATAGGCATTTTCGAAGCATGCCAATATATCGATATCTGAGTCTATTAAGTCAACATAAATTGTAGCTTCAATCCCACGACTCATTGGAAGCAAATGAGGGGTAAATGTCAGGCCAACTGGTGATTCAGTCATTGACTCTATTTCTTGTTTGATTTCAGGAAAATGCCTATGTCCACTAACCCCATAAGGCTTAAAGCTTTCAGTAATTTCACAAAAAAGAGTAGCTTGGTTTGCAATCCGGCCAGCACCACTTGTACCTGACTTGCAGTCCGCAATTATATTTGACGTATCTATTAGGTTATTTTGAAGGAGTGGTTTTAATGCTAAAAGAACTGCTGTTGGATAGCAGCCTGGATTTGCAACTAGCCGAGCATCTTTAATGGCATCTCTTTTCATTTCTGGTTGACCATAAACGGCTTCTTTAAGAAGAGATTCTTGGGTATGTTCCATCTTGTACCAGTCAGACCAGGTAGTTGCATTGGTGATCCTGAAGTCTGCTCCCAGGTCAACAACTTTAATATTTTTTTCCAAAAAAAGTGCTGCATTGTTCATTGCAACGCCATGTGGTGTAGCAAAAAATACAATGTCGCATTCAAATAGCCTATTATCATCAGGAAGAAGATAAGTTAGCTCAGATATTCCATGCATATTAGGAAAAACTTCAGAGATCTTTCTGCCCTCAAGCGCTCTTGAGGTAATTGCATGAACCTCTGCGTTGGGATGTTGATGTATGATTCGTAAAAGCTCAATGCCAGTGTAACCTGAGCCCCCAATTATTCCAACTTTGATTTTCATTTTTCATCTCCAAGCATCTTTTCAAGATAGTGTATATTCATCCCACCTTTTTGAAAAACCTTGTCAACCATAATTTTTCTTTGAAGAGGAATATTGGTTTTGATGCCATCTATCACCATCTCATCAAGCGCATTTTGCATTTTTATAATCGCATTAATTCTATTATCGCCATATGTAATCACCTTCCCAATCATTGAATCATAGTGGGGCGGCACATTATATCCGTTGTAGATATGAGAGTCTATCCTAACCCCGAGACCACCTGCAGCATGATACTGGGTAATTTTTCCAGGAGAAGGCATAAAGCTCTCGGGGTCTTCTGCATTAATTCTGCATTCAATTGCATGGCCACGGATTTTTATATCACTCTGCTCATAAGACAATTTGTCCCCACCAGCGATTAAAATTTGTTCTCGAACAATATCAACGCCCGTAATCATTTCTGTTACGGGGTGTTCAACTTGAACCCTAGTGTTCATTTCAATAAAGTAAAACTCATCATTATCAAAAAGAAACTCAAAGGTACCCGCACCACGGTAATTAATTTTTTTACATGCTTCAGCACAAATATTGCCAATCTTATTTCTAAGTTCTGAAGAGATTCCAGGAGCTGGAGCTTCTTCAACTACTTTCTGATGCCTCCTTTGCATAGAGCAATCTCTCTCACCAAGATGAATAGCGTTGCCNTGCTGGTCAGCAAGGACTTGTATCTCAACATGGCGAGGTGTTGTCAGAAATTTTTCCATATAGACTTCACCATTTCCAAAAAAGCTTAATGCTTCAGACTTTGTAAGTTGAATTGAGTCAGCCAAATCTTTTTCTTCTTCAACGACTCTCATGCCTCGACCACCACCACCGCCCGAAGCTTTAATAATTATTGGTAGACCAATTTCTTTTGCAATTTTAACGCTTCTTTTTTCATTGTCATCAAGTGCACCATCAGAACCTGGCACACAAGGAACACCTGAACTTTTCATTGCTTCAATAGCAGCAACTTTGTCACCCATAACTCTTATGTTTTCAGCTCTAGGACCAATAAATATAAAGCCACTTTGTTCAACTTGATCTGCAAAATCAGCATTCTCTGAAAGAAAGCCATAGCCAGGATGAATTGCATCAGAGTGGGTCAGCTCAGCAGCACTAATAATTGCTGGAATGTTTAAGTAGCTTTTGATTGATGGGTGGGGACCAATACATACAGCTTCATCAGCTAGCCTAACATGCTTTAAGTCTTTATCTGCAGTTGAATAAACAGCAACTGTTTGAATGCCAAGCTCCTTACAAGCCCTAAGAATACGCAGAGCAATTTCGCCACGATTTGCGATTAAAACTTTTTTAATTGAGCTCATTCTACAACTATTAGTGATTGTCCAAATTCAACTGCTTCACCATCTTTAACAAGAATCTCAATCACTGTCCCAGATTGGTCAGACTCTATTTGATTCATTATTTTCATTGCCTCAATAATTCCAACTGTATCTCCCTGATTGATTTTTTGTCCAATTGACACAAATGGTTTTGCCGTTGGAGATGGGGCAGAATAGAATGTTCCAACCATTGGAGACGTTACAGATTGGCCAGTTTCTTGAGGCTGTTCATTTGGGCTTGCTGTTTGTGAGGTGGGAGCGGAGCTAACTGGAGCTTGCTGCTGAACAAAAGATTGGATTGGATGCTGGGCAGGAGCTGGGGAGTTGCCATATCTTGAGATTTTTACGGACTCTTCACCCTCCTTAATTTCAATCTCTGACATTCCAGATTCTTCCAGAAGCTCCATTAATTTTTTAACTTTTCGAATATCCATTGACGCTCCTTTTTATTTTATTAACTGTTATTTAAAACTTAAATATATCAAACTAGCTTGCAAGCTATAAATGTTATAAGTACATGTTTTGGCTTAGAAATATTAAAGATAAGCCTAAAGATGTGATTCTTTATTAAGTATTAAGATTAAGTATTTTACCAGCTATATAGCAAAAAATAGCCACATTTAGAGGCATTTAGAGGGAAATGGGCTTATAACGAATTTATGTTATTTATGTGTTTTGTAAGCTCTGCTGCATTCACTTCACCAATAATTCTTTGATCCCTCAATTCTTTTCCATTCTTGAAAAATAAGATTGCTGGTGGTCCAAAGAGAGAGAACCTTGATAATATTGACTGACTAAAGGTGTTATTATCAGTGACATCAACTGTATAGGCTTGAGAGCCTCTAAGTGATTGACTGACAAGAGTGTCTGTAAAAACTACCCTTTCCATCTTGTTGCAAGCTATACACCATTCGGCATAGAATTTAATAACAAGCATTTTGTTGTTTTCATTAGTGCTTAAAATTAAATTATCGAGACGCTCTTCATCATTAATTATTTGAAATTTGATGCTATTTGATATATCAATCTTATCACCATATATGATTGAATCTAGTGGTTGCTGAACATCTCCATTTCCCTTTGCAACAAGAAACCATAACATCAATCCATAAGCTAGAACGGCCAGAGAAAGTAGCTTGAATAAGATGTTTAGAGGAGAAATTGATTTATTTAAATTTTTGAAAACACCAAGCATAACTGGTGCCACTGAAAATAATAATGCCCAAAGAATAAGTGATAAAAAAGGATATAAGATTCGATCTAAAAGGTAAAGGGCAACAGCTATCATTGCAAACCCAAAGACTCGTTTGACGTTTTCCATCCATGCCCCTGCTTTTGGAAGTGTATTGACGCCCCAGCCGCAAATTATTATTAGTGGCACACCCATGCCAAGGCCCATGGCAAAAAGACTTGCACCGCCTTTAGCGGCACTTCCACCAGCAATAACATAGCTTAAGGCGGTTGCAAGAAATGGCGTCACACAAGGCCCAACAATTAAAGCAGAAAGAAAGCCCATTATGCTAACGCCAACAAAGCTTCCACCAGATTGTGCATTGCTTAGGTTTGTGAGCTTAGTTTGAATTTTTGAGGGCAGCTGAATATCATAAAGGCCAAACATGGAGAGGGCTAGAGCAATAAAGATTAAGCTGGAAACAAATAAGATCCAGGGGGTTTGCATCACAGCTTGTAGGTTTATTCCAGCTCCAAAGTAGCCAGCAGAAGCTCCGATTAAACCATAAGCGAGGGACATTGAAAAAACAAATGTGACCGACATTAAGATTGCATTTAGATTGCTAGGGGCCTCTTTCTGTCCAATAATAATCCCAGATAAGATTGGAACCATTGGATATACACAAGGAGTCCAAGACAAGGCGAGACCGGCTAGAAAGGCTGCTAAAAATAGAGTAATGCCTCCTTGCTCGAATTTTTTAGAGGTGATTTTTTCTGAATCGGTTGCTGTTGGTCTGTCAGAACCTGTTATCCTTTCTGCACCTGTGGTGCTAACTTTGAGTCTGTCAACTTGAGGTGGGTAGCATACTCCACCCTCCCAGCACCCTTGATGTTCAACTGCCAATATTACGTAAGGGCTTAGCTCATCCTCAACTTCAATTTGAATCTCTAAAGGAGAGGTATAAACGCTGACTTCTCCAAAAAATTCATCGTTTTTAATTGTTGCCTCAGGGTATAGGAACGTCTTTAATTGTTGCTTCTTCAACTGCAAATGAGATTTTGTCTTTGTAAAGATAGTAATTCTTTTTTATGTTCCATTTAACTGAAAGTGAATGAGATCCAGTTAAGATAGCGCTTAACTCAAAAGCTTCATTAACTGGAACAGGCCGACCTAAGTCCGATGAGCCATCATTATCAAGAATTAACGATGATGAAGTTGCATTAGTCGCTTTGCTTGTATCATTTAAAACTGTATTAGTTTCTGCAGATGTTTGAGAAAAAATATTTAGTAATATCAGTAGAATTGTGACACAAAAATGCTTCATAAAACTTACTTGGAAAATGATAAATCTAATTATAGTCTAATGAAACTTTCTCTTATGTTAGGATTGTTCTAAGTCTAGTGTTTCTGTATAAAAATAAAATTTAAATAATTCAGTAATTTGTCTATTCTAAATTAATGAAAGATCTGACAAATAGATAACTAAATGAGAGATCTTAGAATGAACTCTAAAATAATTCCATGGCTATTTGTTTTGATTTGGAGCACAGGTTTCGTAGCTGCTAAATATGGCCTTCAATTCGCAGAGCCTTTCACTTTGTTATCTTATCGTAATGGACTAACATTAATAGTGCTGATTATATTCACACAAGTCAATAAAAGCATTTGGCCAAAATCTGGCTTGGCTTTTATACATTTAATGGTAACTGGTTTATTAATTCATGGGATTTATCTTGGCGGTGTTTTTCAGGCGATTAAGTGGGAAGTATCTGTAGGGCTTACTGCTATGATTATCGGTCTTCAGCCACTTGGAATGGCATTTATAGCAGGTATAATTCTCCATGAAAAGGTCACAACTAGACAATGGCTAGGTTTATTAATAGGAATTATTGGACTATATTTAATTTTATTTGAAAAACTTGATTTTGGTTTTGATGGTTTTTTCACTAACTTTTCTTTTTGGGGAGTTTTAGCTGTATTTGGATCTCTATTTAGCATCTCAGTAGGTACTATTTATCAAAAGCGCTTTTGTAATGAGATGGATTTAATTAGTGGTACGTTGATTCAATACCTTGGTGCTTTTATACTGTGTGTTTTTATATCATTTTATTTTGAGACAGGTGAAATAAATTGGACTAGTACATTTATTGTTACCTTAGGTTGGCAAATTTTTGGGCTTTCAATTGGTGCAGTGCTTCTATTAATGACAATGATCAAGCAAGATGCTTCTGCAAAAGTTGGGAGTTACTTTTATCTAGTGCCTGCTCTTGTTGCTATCCAAGCTTGGTATTTGTTTGGAGAAACTATGAACTTTGTGTCAATAATAGGAGTTATATTGATAGCATTTGCTGTTGCAATGACTGTCTCAAAAAAAACTTCTCAGCAAGGTTAAATTAGCAAAGGTTTTGTCAGATTTCACCTGCCTTCTCTAAAACTCCTCTTGCAACTNTAAAACACTCTACACCTTGAGGAACGCCGCAGTATATTGCAATCACATGCAGAATTGATTTGATCTCGTTTTTACTTACACCATTCGTTAGGGCGCCTTTAAGATGTATTTCCCACTCATCCATTTTTCCAAGCGCAGCAAGCATAGTAAGGTTCATCATTGACCTTGTTTTTTTGTCAATAGTTTCATCTCCCCAGCCAAATCCCCAGCACCATTCAGTCATTTGTTTCTGAAA
>JGI20151J14362_10000749_pt1 | contig 23936 bp, 22 predicted proteins | sample COG_01_FD_14362 | JGI IMG/M metagenome (IMG submission 14362)
TCGTTTGCGCTTGCTCATCCGTTAATAGCGATGCGTCAAATTGATCCCACTTAATGTCATCAAAAGTCCATCGTGCGCGCTCAAAATCAATGTATATTTTAGGGTAAATCATTTCGTTTTCTTTTACTTCCATATCTGTCCAGTCACTAGATTTAAAGGTTGCGAAGCGCCCATGAGCTCGATAGAAACGAGGGCTTTAATCGTAATGGTTTCATGCTTGTTAGCTGCACTCATTTTTGATTTAACCCTTCCCTTTATTTTAACCTAAATGAATATCGGTCTCATTGTGCTAGAGCTATTTTTAGCTCACTTGAACATTGTCATAAGCTTGAGATATAAACCAATCGGAAGAATATTCAATAACTTAAATATCCAACTCATTCTCTTGGGGAAATGTGTTTCGAATCGGCCTTTTTGCAGTCCTTCAAGCGTAAGTTGAGCGACTCGGTCTGGAGTCATGATTAGCGGCATTCTAAAATTATTCTTTTTGGTAAGTCGTGTATCCACAAAGCCAGGTGAAATGAGTGAGATATCAATGTTGCTCTCTTTTAACTCGATATGCGCGCTTTGTGCTAGATGCGAAATGGCTGATCGACTTGCACCGTAGTCAGATGCATTAGGTAATCCCCTGTATGCGGCTAAGCTAGAGAACCATATCCAATGGTAGTTTTTATCCTCTAACGGGTTGGCATGCCAGTGTTGTATCATTCTTGGAAACAGATTGAATGCCGCCAAAATGTTGGTCTCTAATCGGTCTAGTGCGGATTGTGGTTCTAAATTGATGAGATTCGTGGGCTGGTAAAGAGCGGGTAACCAAAAGACTGTGTCAGGGACCATATTTCGAGTGACTAGCAGTTCCATTGATGTTTCGATTTGTAAGGTGTCAGTTACGTCAATCGGCAGAATCTGTGCGATATCTTCAAACTCAGCACTTAACCTTGATTCGTTCCTAGCGGAGACGATGATTTCGGCTTTCTTTGTGTTCAGTCGGTGGGCAAGAGCCAACCCTATTCCCTCGGATGCGCCAATAATCCAAACACGACGAGCGTGCCAATTGGATATGGGAACATTTGATTTAAACATGTTGATGGGTAGTTACTTGTGAAAGCTAACAACTACGTCGCCCAAGTGTAACCCGAATTTTGAAAACTTCGCATGATTTACCATAACGCCCGTTTCCGACATCCACATCTGGTCATCAAATTTGAGATTAATCTTTTTGCCTCCGACTTTGAGTGTCAGTGTGTAGGACCATCTTAATTTGTCGTTGTTTATCGTTCCTGTTGCGGTACCTATTACGTCGGGTGCCGTACCTGACCACTCGTTCTCGCTAATACGCTTCAAGGTCCAGGTTCGATTCTCAACTTCACCGTCGTTCCAAGAAAATGTTTCTTTTAATGTTCCTGCGTCGTTATTGAAGTCTCCAACTGTTATAACTTCAAATGTTCGGATTATTTCCCCCGATCTATCCTGAACGAATCCGGAACCTCGAGTGTTCCCGGAAAAAAAATCAACGAGATCAAATGTTGTCATTGTGTTTATACCCTGTTTAGGTGTTTCTTCATTCGAGCACCCAAAGAGGGTAAACATTAAAGAAAAAACGGTTAAGCTAATCTTGATTTGGTTCGTAAATGTGGCCATTTTGATGATTATGAACGCTTAAAAGTATTAACGAGATTATTTTCAACAATATGGGGGTAGCCAAATAAATTACGGCTAGACCCTCATGTTTAAGAGTTAACCCTGGTTGATAACCCCAAAAACTCAGAAGGGGTAGGGCAAGTCCCGCCGCCAGCGCTAATCCCAATTTCATTAATAGACCCCAAGTGCCCAATATGATTCCCGAATTATCCTCTTGATTTATATATTTTATATTTTTGATCAATAACATTGAGGATAGGAGAAGTTCGGCCCCTACAAACAATCCGGTACCAATGCAGATTAAAGTGAATAATTCTGCGTTGGTATCGTCTAGCCAAAACCCTTGCAAGAATACGATGACAGTCATCGAAATGGTCAACATATATGCCTTTATTGTATTTCCACTTGCCATAGTCTTCTGCCAGAACCATATGCCGACTAAAGCAGAAATAAAATAAATGGCTAGAAGTTGTCCGCCATGTGATTGGGATAGCATTAGGTAGTCAGTGACGTAAAACATGAACAGTGTTGCTGCTGTTGCGTTGGCTAAAGCGCTGAGAAATAAAGGGCTCATTAATAATGCCATGGAGCGTAAGCTACCCCAATCAAATGCTTTACTAAAACGCGCCGCATTCCGAGCTGCCGGAAGACTTAGGATAGATACACTTGTGATAATGGTTACTACCAATAAATAGGTCGTAAATATTTTTGAATTGGCTGCTGTAGATAAAGTGGAGGCGACGATAATGCCGATAAGAGTCAATTGCTCCCTTCGGCTGACCAGTTCTGATTGCTCTAGGGTATTTGTGGTCCATTGAATTGGCCATGCTTGTACTGCTACATTGAAGGCTCCGGCGGCGGTAGAGACCAAAAGCGTACAAACTGCCATGTAAGTAAGAATTTCTACATCGTTGCTTAGTCCCTCGGGCGGGTGAATAAGTGCGATATATCCAACCGTCATTAAGATCCCAGATGGTACCGTCCAGAATTGAAACTTTTTATGGCTCTGAGTCTTGTCTATTAGTTTTCCAAAAAAAGGATCGGTTACTGCATCCATTAATCTGATGACCATCAAGATTATCCCGATCGTCGCTAGTGATAGTCCGTACGTCGTCACATAAATACTTGGTACCAGAATATATAAAGGAAGACTTGTTGACGACACAAGCAAGCCCGCTAAGCCATATCGTAGGGACTGAGTTCGGGTGAGTTTCAATGCCTTGGGTCTTGATGCGTCAATTTATCTGACAGGTTTTATTGACGAATGCGATAAGGTGTACTGTACGACATCGATATCGCCATTTAAAAAACCAGATCTGCAGTAGCAAAGGTAAAACTCCCACATCCTTTTGAACTGACTTGAAAACCCGAGTGTTTCAATCTTCAACCAATTACCCTGGAAGCGGTGAAACCATTCTTGCAATGTCCAGGCATAATCTTTTCCGAATGCGTAGTTATCTAAAATATTGAATTTATGTTCCTCGGCTAGATTGGTGAATTGATTTTTGCTCATGAGCATCCCACCTGGAAAGATATATTTTTGGATAAAATCAACGCCTGCTTGATAGTTTCCCGCTAATTTCTCGTTGATAGTGATGGCTTGGATCACGGCTCGACCATTTGGTTTTAAAGATTTCTTAAGTGTCTCGAAAAATGTCCCCCAATATGCTTTCCCAACCGCTTCGATCATTTCAATGGAGATAATCCCGTCATACTGCTCACTGACATCTCTGTAGTCTTGCAACAATGTACTATTCCGGTCGTCTAACCCTGCATCTTTTATTATTTTTTTAGTCCAACTTTTTTGCTCTTGGGACAATGTAATGCCTACATGTTTTCCTGGATGGGTTTCTAGCCGAATTTTAGATAATTCCCCCCATCCGCAGCCAATTTCCAAGGTTGTTGACGTTTCATCGAGTATTCCTAGTCTGGAGATGGCTCTTTTTATTTTAAAGCGCTGCGCTTCTTCGAGAATATCACTTTCATTCCCCTTTTCTTCATCACGAATTGCGCTTGAGTAGGTCATTGATTGATCTAACCACAAACGGTAGAAGTCATTACCAAGATCGTAGTGTGCTTCGATATTGTCTCGTGCTTGATTTTTGGTATTTTTATTAAGTAAGTGACGAAGACGATTTAATATATTCGCAAATTTGAAACCTCTTATAGCTGTGTTCAAGGGTTGTCTATTTTGACCGATGACCCATAACAGGTGATTTAGATCAGGCGTATCCCATTGACCTTCTATGTAAGTCTCCCCGAATGCTATGTCTCCGCGCAGAATGATGCTTCTAAACATTTTCCAGTTTTTGATGTTTATTAAAGCGGGCTCAGTCGTTCGGCTTAAATCATTGCCAAAACTTTTTTCGAAGCCGTCAGGCCCTTTCATGTCGATGCGCCCGACCTTTATTTGGTCTAAGAGTTTAAATATAGCTTTTGCCCAAAGGTCTTCTTTTATGGCATTCATTTATGTCTTTCGGATAATGTCAATGGTATTTTTTTTGCCCATAAAATAACCGCGTTTAGGTGAATCTGAATAATAATCTTTAGCGTAATGAAGGGGTATTTTAGTAAGACTTTTAGCGCTGAATTATTCGTTAGTGGCGCAGCCACTCCGGTCATATACGTTTTAAGGATTAACTGGTCGGTGTAGTAATCAATCCGTGAAAAGTCACGATTGGTGTTTTGGTCATAGTGAAACTGAAATTGATAATGACCCGAGATGGATAGGAACGGTGAAACGAAGAACGACTTTGGAGTGGAGATAACGTCCCCGGGTTTAAATCGTCGCTGGTTAGTTTTGGGCCGCAAAACATATGTATGTCGTTCTCCGAACGTATTATGAACTTCAGCGAGTACTGCTACGAGTTCATTGTCTTTGTTTTCGCAAAACCAGAAGCTGACAGGTTTAAACTGGTATCCCATAACCCGGGGAAAGCACGTCAACCAAATTTCACCATCGACTGTATCCTCTAAATTATTGTTTTTGAGCGTTTCAGATAACCAATTCTTTATATTATCGCCCGAACCGTGGTCTTCATTGTGTATTGAGATTAAACTCTTTCGATTGATCCCAAAAATCCAGTTCCCATGACTTGGTTGGTTGCGGCCGCGATCGAGTAGGAGCGACCTAATGGGTATTCTTAAGTAAAACGTCTTTGACTTGAGAGAATGAATACGTGGACTCACCCGTTCATGGCTTACATACCCTTCAATAATTTGCGGCGAATTTTTCATCGATTGTAGTTTTCGATAATTTTTTCAGCTACATGTCGTCCAGATTGGAAGCCGCTCTCATGAAAGCCATTACCCATCCATGCTCCTGCTACCCAAACATTATTTTCGCCTTGAAAGCGATGAATATTTCTTACAGCGATCTCTCTATCTTGGTTCATCACTGGGTGAGAGTATTCAATAGATTTGAAAATTTTGGAGGGATCTATTTGTTTTGTGGGATTCAATGTGACAAATAAGTTTTTTCTAGTTGGTAAATCCTGGAGCTTATTCATAAAGTAGGTTACCCCGATACGAGGATTCGCGTCTAGCGAATCGTGGGATAGATAATTCCAAGATGACCAAGCGGTGCTTAGCTTTGGCATCAGCGATGAGTCCATATGCATAACGGCTGTATTCGATTGGAATTTAATCCGTGATAGTACCGAAGTCATTGCGTGGCCCATCGTTTTTAAGATTTGCGCCGATTCATCGGCATGCGATGCGAGTAAAACATGGTCGCAATCAATATTTTTGTGTGTTTGATCGGCTTCCAGCGTCGTAATTTTGAGACCTATAGGTGTTTTTTTTACTGACAAAGCCCTCGTGTTTTTTTTAATGGATATGGGGAGGTCGGCAGTCACCTTAAGCATTGCGTTAATGTAACTTTCGCTTCCCCCTTTCACGCTAAACCACTGTGGGCGATTCAGTACGGACAAGAGCCCATGATTTTCACAAAAAGAGACTAAAAACTTGAGCGGAAACTTGCGGATTTCGGAGGTGGAGCATGACCAAATAGCGCCTGCCATTGGCAGTAAGTATCGATTTTGAAAATAAGCGTTGTATCTTTCTTCGTCCAGGTATTCCCCCAGACTAATCGACGCTTTCTTTGTTGATTGGTAACGGGCTACATCTTTGGGTGCATTTCGGTTGAACCTTAAAATATCTAAGAGCATCTTTAAAAAGGCGGCATCATAAATTCTTTGTTTTTGAGCAAAAATTGTTTTTAAATTTGAGCCTGACCACTCAAATTCCCCATTACCTAGGGACACAGAAAATGACATATCTGCAGGATGGCTAGCTATATTTAAAGTAGAAAACCAGTCAATCAACCCGGGATACGTCTTGTCGTTAAATACAATGAATCCTGAATCTACGTGCACTACTTTTTCGTCGACATGGAGGCCATGCGTATGCGTGTGGCCGCCCAAATAATTGCCTTTTTCTATAAGGGTAATGCGGGCATGATTTCTTAAATGCCAGCAAGCAGATAAGCCCGAAATGCCTGAACCAATGATAACTACGTGGGGTTTATTCATTTTAAGTGTTTTGATTTGTTGCGGGCTGTGATTTTGAAGCATATCGTAACTGAATATGTATCGACCCTCTATTGCGTACTAAGTTTTCTCTATCATCAAAATTAAGATGCTAAAAGGTACAATTTTACGCGTTGTCATGTATTGCGTTCATTTGAAAGATTTATCATTGTTCTGGTGTTTGCGTGCGAGTTTATGTGGCCGATCGTAATTCTATATTTTCTAGATTATGAGGGGCCGGGGGGGGTTGCACCGTAGCCCTAGCAGTTTATGATGTCTTCTATTCCAAATAATTAGCGAAAGTATGAATTATGTCGGACTCAGATCATCATCATTCACATGAAGACGGATCAACTCTTACTGATATACAAAAACGAGTTAAAGCACTCGAATCAATTTTAGTTTCCAAAGGGTTAGTTGAACGTGCGGCGATTGATCAGATTATCGAACACTTTGAGCATAAAGTTGGGCCTCATGTCGGGGCCCGAGTGGTGGCGCGAGCGTGGGTTAACCCAGAGTTCAAACACGCGTTACTGAAGGACGCAACTCAGGCAATCAATCATCAATCGGATTTTCCGGAGGTTGGGCAGCATTTAATTGCCATTGAGAACAGCGACTCGTTGCATAACGTGGTGGTTTGCACGTTGTGTTCGTGCTACCCATGGGATGTTCTAGGTTTGCCACCTGTTTGGTACAAGTCGGCGCCTTATCGTTCACGTATCGTTAGTGATCCCCGCTCAGTACTCAAAGAGTTTGGCTTAAAGTTGTCAGTCGGAAAAAAAGTAAGAGTGTGGGATTCAACTGCTGAGACGCGTTATTTAGTCATACCTCAAAGGCCGGTTGGTACCGAGGCCATATCTGAATCTGAGTTGGCCAAACTCGTTACTAGAGATAGTATGATCGGGACCGGGGTGGCTTCGTTTTCAGCCGAGAGTAAAGATCATGGATAGTATTCACGATTTGGGAGGCATGGACGGCTTCGGTCCCGTCAGGCCAGAACATGATGAACCTGTATTTCATGAAAAATGGGAGGGTAGTGTTCTAGGTCTTCAAAGATCGATTCTCTATCTGGGGTTATGGAATATTGATGTGTTTCGACATGCGCAGGAACGTATTCGTCCGAACGAATACTTATCTTGGTCTTATTATGAGCGATGGACGCATACGCTAATCGCGACAGCTCTGGAGCGAGGGCTATTTAGCGATGAAGAATTTCGATCTGGTATTGCCGGTGCCGTAAGCTCATCGGCACCACTAGTCCCGCTGACTTCCAGGGATACTGACAAGGCTTTTGTCAGAGGCAATTTTGAGCGCGAAGGGATGGGTGAGCCGAGGTTTTGCGTCGGAGATATGGTGATCACCAAGGAGTTACGTATCACTGGTCATACTCGCTTGCCTCGTTATGCGAGGGACAAGATCGGGACCATTATTGCTATTAGAGGTCGACACGTTTTCCCTGATGCGGTCGTGAGCCACGGAAAAGAAGATCCTCAATGGTTGTATACCGTCGAATTCGAGGGGAGTGAGATTTGGGGCGAAGCAGTTGATTCTACTGTCAGTAATTTGATCGATGCGTTCGAGCCTTATTTGTTGAGACCTGAATATGATTGAGAAATTTTCCTGGGCTCAATTTTCAATGGGTTCACCTGATAGTATTAAAGACCCGGTATTTTCTGAACCTTGGGAAGCAGATACTTTCGCGATGTTGGTTGCCCTTGAGAAACAGAATTTAATTTCTTGGTCAGAATGGGCTGATGAATTAGGAGCTGAAATTAAGGGTAATTCAGCCTCGGTAGACACGGGAGCTGAATACTATGTTCACGTACTCGGCGCCTTAGAAAAGCTTTTAGTTAAGAAGCGGATTGTGTCGATTCAGGGCTTAGAGCAGTACCGAGCAGGGTGGGCTAGAGTCGCCGAGCGCACGCCGCATGGTGAGCCTATGGAATTGATGGCAGACGATCTCACGCCGTCTGATCCATTTCTATCGAAATAAATCATATGCTGAGTATCAAAGACCATAATCGTTTTCAAGAGGGCTTTGAATATGTCTATCCAGTGGTTTCCAGACGTGCCGGAGGCTTATCTTTAGGTATTAACTTAAATACGAATAATGCTTGTAATTGGCGATGTATTTATTGTCAGGTGCCAGATCTAATAAGAGGAGCGCCCCCACCAGTTGATTTGGATGCGCTTGAAGAGGAGTTAAGCGTCTTTCTTTCTCAAATCTTGATTGGGTCATACTTAGAAGATCAGGTGCCAAAGGGACAGCGGCGTTTAAACGATATTGCTTTCTCCGGTAATGGCGAGCCGACTTCGGCCCCAAATTTTGCTGACGCTGTCAAAACCATTCACGGAGTAAGAGTAAGGGCGAACGTTCCTGAGGTCGTTAAAACAGTTTTGATCACTAACGGTAGCCTAATGCATCAGCACAAAGTGATGAAAGGTGTGAAGGATTTGGCGGGTATAAATGGAGAGGTGTGGTTCAAGATTGATCGCGCGACGGTAGAGGGTGCTCAGTTAATCAACGACACTAAAATCAATAAATCCCGGATCATGTCCAATTTAGAGGCATCAGCAAAGGCTTGCCCCACTTGGATACAAACGTGTTTATTCAAACTGGATGGGCTGCACCCCGCTGATTCTGATTTAGACGCTTATGTTCAGTTGATCGGGGAGGCTGTAGCTAGAGGTATTCCGTTTAAAGGTATTCTCCTATATGGACTAGCCCGACAGTCCCATCAGCCTGAGTCGGCGAGGTTATCGAAGCTTGACGATGGTTGGCTTAATGCGTTCGCGCATCGCTTAAGAGAATTAGGTGTAACAGTGAATTGCTCCGAATAAGAAAAAAATCCATCGAAAGATGCCTTATGGGTTTCCTTAGCAAATGGTTTGGTCGGTAACTACTTGGCCATTTGTTTTTCTCGAATTTCATCCAATGTCTTACAGTCGATACATAGCGAAGCTGTCGGTCTCGCCTCTAATCTTTTTAAACCAATTTCGATACCGCAGCTGTCGCAGTAGCCATAATCACCCGACTCAATTCTACCTATTGTCTCATTGATCTTTTTGATGAGCTTTCTTTCTCGATCTCTATTTCTTAGTTCTAATGCCATATCCGATTCTTGGCTGGCTCTATCATTAGGGTCAGCAAAGACAGTGGCTTCGTCCTGCATTGTGTGCACGGTTTTATCAATGTCCGCACCGAGTTGCCCTTTGAGTTCCAAGAGGATTTTCTTAAAGTGATTTTTCTGTTTTGTGCCCATGTAGGCCTCGCCTTTTCTAGGAACATAAGGCTTAAATGTGCTTTTCATTGTTGCTTTTGATTTCGTTGTGCTTTTTTTTGCTGTGGCCATGGGCTTTAATATTAAAAAACTATTCGCTATCTAAAAAAGAGGTGTGTATATCAGATTTATCTCATTAATGCAATTTTAGATGTAAAATTAGGTTTGTCAGATTGACGTTTGAGGCATGAGGCGATATAGTCTCGGCCCTTCAGTCGGGGTGTAGCGTAGCCTGGTAGCGCGCCTGCTTTGGGAGCAGGATGTCGGGAGTTCGAATCTCTCCACCCCGACCAATAATGATGGCTTAGGCGTCCTAGTTGCGCCCGTAGCTCAACCGGATAGAGCACCAGCCTTCTAAGCTGGGGGTTACAGGTTCGATTCCTGTCGGGCGTGCCAGTGGTTTTTGGTCTGATGTTGATGAAGTCTGTGGTGGGCGTAGCTCAGTTGGTAGAGCCCCGGATTGTGATTCCGGTGGTCGTGGGTTCGAGCCCCATCGTCCACCCCACCGACACCCTTAATTTTCCTCTACAAGTTCTTCGGTTCAATCGGGAAGAACTATCGATTTCCTCGAGTTTAATTCTGAAGGTCTGAATTTTTTTGATGTTTCACTTTTCCATCTATATCGATCGCGGCGTAGGAAATAGGTAATTTAGAAAGCGCTAACGTTATGTGATCGCGAACGTTAGTGTCTGCGTTTCCTTGAATTTTAATGATGCAAGCGTAATGACTGTTACTCGTTCTCCAGATTCGTAAGTCCTGGATGTCGCTAATGTCAGTGACTAAATGTTTAATTTTTCCGCGAAGGGTTTCAGAAGTTTCGTCTTGAGCGCCAGAGTCAATCAGAATACTTGTTGTTTGCTTTATCAGTGAGCGAGACCACAAAAGCACAAGAATGGAACCTACGATCCCCATTAGCGGGTCCATCCAATTCCAATCGAACAATAAGCCCGCGATTAGTGCAATGATTGCGAGCAATGATGTAATCGCATCTGTGATCACGTGAATATAAGCGGCTTTTAAGTTGAGATCAGTTTCTAACGGGCTCTTGTTATCAGAGTCGTCAGCTCTACCATGACCATGACTATGACCAACAGTGTGAGTATGACCATGATGGTGATCGTGTGAGTGATGTCCTAAAATAAGAGCGCTTAGTGCATTAACAAGCAAACCAATCAAAGCTGTTGCTATCGCATATCCATAGTCGATCGTCTTTGGGTTGAACAGTCGTTCTATTGATTCATAACCCATCGTAAGACCAACGAAAATAAGTAGCAAAGCGCTCGTGTAGGCACCAAGAATTTCAACCTTCCACGTCCCAAAGGCAAAGGAAGGATCATTAGCTTTATTTTTAGCGTAAAGGTATGCGAGTACTGTGATGCCGATGGCGATGGTGTGGGTGCCCATGTGCCATCCATCTGCAAGTAAAGCCATGGAGTTAAAGGCATACCCGCCTAAAATCTCAACGACCATCACCGTAAAGCTGATGGATAGGACTAGGATGCTTCTCTTTATGTTAGATGCCGTGCTCATAATTGNGTTGTTGCTATATTTAATTTAGCTAAAAATTGTTACTTGCAAGGTAAGAGNATTGTACTGCCTGTTCGTTCCTATCGCGGAATTGGTGGTAACTGGTGCTTTCGGTAATTGATTAAGGGAATATTAGTTGAAAATAAATAGTTGGCTTTATATATGTTATGTTGTAACATAACGTTAAACATATGTTGCTATTGCTCAACACTACTTGTGTTGACGTTAGTAGCCGCGCATTAAAAGCTTACGACCTTGAAATGGTATATTGATTTTTCCCCGAAAATTCCTCTTCCGCCATTTCAAGGTTTTTTTATTACTGGAGCGAAATTTCANAGGAGAACGTGGNTATGAANGNAATCANNGCGCTCGGATTTATANTTGCGCTAACGATTAATAAAGTTGAGGCGAAGCCTTTTGTGCTCGCGTGTGAGCCNGAGTGGCAGTCACTCGCGTTAGAGATCGGTGGTGAGTTGATTAAGGTCGATTCAGCGACTCATGGTCAACAAAACCCACATTTTATTCGCGTGAAGCCGAGCTTAATGAGCAAAATAAGACGTGCAGATTTAATTGTCTGTTCTGGGGCTGATCTTGAGGTGGGGTGGTTGCCATTATTGCTTCGAAATGGCAATAAAGCGGTGCAAGCTGGGCAACCTGGTCATTTATTGATCAGTGATTACGTAACTAACATCGAGATACCGGATGTTGTAGATCGCAGCCTGGGGGATATTCATCCTCAAGGCAATCCCCACGTTCATTTGGATCCTCAAATCATTTTAGAGGCAGCGGCACTCATTGAGGCTCGTTTGTCTCTGATAGACCCAAATAACGCAGGTACTTATAAAAACAATCTAACATCGTTTAACTCGCGTTGGAATGCTGCCCTAGAAAATTGGATAATTGCTGCAGAACCACTAGCAGGCAGAAGCGTTATCACTTATCACAAATCTTTTAGTTACTTGTTGAAATTCCTGGGGATGAACACCTTGACCTCGCTCGAAGAAAGGCCTGGAATTCCGCCATCTGCACGCCATCTTGCTACGGTTGTATCAATTATTGAGAAAACTCCACCACTTGCAGTGATTACGTCACCCTTTGATCCGGAAGGGCCAAACAAATGGGTCGTTAAAAAAACAGGTGTACGTGTAATAACGCTCCCATTCACAATTGGAGGCTCGTCAGAGGTGACAGATCTGTTTAAACTGTATGACCGTACGATAGAACTCCTCTTGAATTAATTTAAGTTATTTATGGCTGACTTATTAGATATTGTGACGCCAGCGCTTTTGGTCGGTTTGATGGTTGCTTCAGTTCATACACCACTCGGGATTGAGGTGTTAAAACGAGGAATAATCTTTATTGATCTTGCGATTGCTCAGATAGCAGGGCTGGGTTACATCGTTGTTGAGACGTTGAGTCGCACTGTATACGGCCAGCAGAATCATGTTCATGCAGATCCCGCAGGATTCGCTTTAGGTCCGTCTTTGGGCGCACTATGTTTCGCACTTATCGGTGGCCTCATTTTTAGGGACATTGAAAAACATTTCCCAAAGCAACAAGAGGCTTGGATTGGTGTTTTCTTCGTGCTATCCGCATCCCTGTCCATCTTAGTGCTTATGAACAATCCCCATGGCGATGAGGAGTTAAAGCACCTTCTTTCTGGGCAGATATTATTCGCTTCGATGCGCGACGTTATGCTTCACCTACCATTTTTTATCGCTATTCTAATTACATGGATGGCGGTGCCAAATGTGAGGCAAGGGTTGGGCTTTTATTTTATGTTCGCTTTGACTATTACTGCATCCGTTCAACTCGTCGGTATTTATGTGGTCTTTGCAAGCCTTATTTTGCCGGCTTTAGTGACTATTGGTAAAAGCCGACGGCTGCTGTGGGCATGGTTATTTAGTGGTTCAGCTATTGTTATTGGCATTGCATTATCTGCGATGCTTGATGCGCCTACGGGTCCGGTGTTGGTAACAACTTATGCGGTTTTAGGAATTCTTGGCGCACTTGCTGCCTTGGTTAGATCTAGACTTTCTAGTGCATAGCCTGGGCAGTTGTGTGACGTAAGGGTAAATCAATCTTGGATTTTTTGGGCGTTTACAGAGCCAGACGTATGAGATGTTACAAAGAGTTATTTTTTTGATGTCAAATTATGTTGCGGTTTTAAGGAGATCATTAACATGGAACGACGTGTGAACGATATATTTGGGCCAACAATATTGGCAGTTATTTTGGTCGCAACTCAATTGGTTAATTTGACAGATTTAAGAGCTGAGGAGAGTGGTTTAGACGCCCACGTGCACGGATTATCAGATTTGACGATCGCAATCGAGGGGGGCGACATTGAAATAGAATTTGAATCACCGGCAATGAATATAGTCGGCTTCGAATATCAGGCACAGTCGAAGAAAGATATAGAGGCTGTTGAGAAAGCAGCCGCGCGTCTTGCAGAACCCGATGCAATCTTTAGCTTTTTGGACGCCACTTGTCGGCTTATTGATTCTTCTGTGAATCTCGCTGGAGTTCTGGGGGAAGCGCACGATGACCACGAAGCGCACGATGACCACGAAGCACACGACGATGACCACGAAGCACACGATGACCATGAAGCACACGATGACCACGAAGCACACGGGGATATTTCTGGCGCTTATCAGTTTAGATGTGAGGACTTATCCAGATTGTCTGAAATTCAAGTTCATCTTTTTCAGGTTTTTCCTGGTATTGAGAGGATACGAGTGATGTGGTTGAGGGAGGGAAATCAGGGGGCAATTACTTTGACGGCAGAGGCATCAAAAGTACCGTTGAATTAATATTTTCGATGCTGCGTTTTTGCTTGTGTACATGGACGAGTATTGAGCCGAAGTGAGATGTGAGCGCACACAGTGATTTTTCGTCAACCTCATCAGGTTTGACTTAAGATACGTTATAACATAACATTAAGCCTTTACGGTTAGTCCGCGTATGAAAATATAAAGGTATCTTATGAGAAATCTTCAAGCCGTAACAGACCAAACATCTATCGGATTGTCTTTAGTCTGTGCCGTGCACTGTTTGTTAGTGCCTGTTTTGTTGGTGGCGGTACCGAGTCTCGCGTCATTGCCACTTGGGAGCGAGACCTTTCATGTCTGGATGATTGTAGCCGTATTACCTTTCAGTACCTTTGCGCTGACCTTAGGCTGTAAAAAGCACAAAAGATATGAGATTTTAATCCTTGGTCTACTTGGTTTGACCAGTTTAGTATTAGCTCTAGTGCTTGAAGGTCTAGTTGGTCAAGCAGGTGAGAAGTTACTTACATTGCTTGGTGCGGGGTTGATTGCTTGGGGGCATATCGCTAACTACAAGCTGTGTCAGCAGCACGAACCATCGAACTGCGATTAAGGCAAGTTTGCTATATCAATGTAAATTGTTTTACTGAATGTTAGTCTTCCCAGTACACCTCGACACTCACTGCATCCATAGCATATGTAGCACTCGCAATTTCATTCTCTGTAAAGGACACATTCACAACACCTGAAATCCAATGTGGTGTGTACAGATTCTCCAGTTCAATGCCCTGGGAATATTTAACGTGGATCACTTGATTAGGTGGGGGTGGTGGTACGTGAATACATGCTCCGAAGAAAGGTACTAGAAAAAACTGAGACACTGTTTTATCGTTGTTGAATTCTAACGGGACAATAAAACCTGGTATTCGAATTGGTTTTCCATTCATCTCTGAAACGACAGTTGTCGACAGCAGTGCTCTTTGGTATTCATCATCAAAGAAAATATCTGTAGACGCGTCATCTGAGTTAATTACCTTATCCTCTGCNGAACCTTCTTCGATATCCATTATGTAATCNGGGGGATTTTGAAGTGCCTCTAAGTCTTCTGCGGGCATTAAATCAGTCCATTCGATTTCCTCATAAGCTGCTAAATCTACGTCACGCGCCAGCAGTTGGTTTTGATGTTGGACGGAAACCAGTAAAGCCCCTGTAATCATTATTGCTGTTTTAGAGAATCGCATTGTAATCATCGCTATGATTTTAGATCATGATGTCGGCTAAGAATTTGTTATATTGTAACAGTGAGTCAATAAACAATTGATTAGAAGATTACCATGGCTATTACCATTCAGAATGTCCAATATAGTTATCCAAGTCATCCAAAGAGACCTGTATTGAATATCCCTTCTTGGTCAGTTTCTGAGGGGGAGAAGACTTTTTTATATGGGCCGTCTGGTTGCGGTAAATCAACCCTTTTATCCGCTTTGAGCGGCTTGATAAAAACAACAGGAAGCTTGACTGTACTTGGTCAATCCTTAACTGAAATGTCAACCAATCAAAGAGATGAATTTAGAGCTCAAAATATCGGATTTGTATTTCAGCAGTTCAATTTGATCTCTTATTTGAGTGCAATCGATAATATAAGACTCGCCGGCGGTTTCGGTCATCGTGATCGCAGCGATACGATCGATCAGGAAATAAAGAGTTTATTGGCTAATTTGAACATAGCGCCAGCTGAATGGGGTGAGCCCGCCAACAATCTAAGTATTGGTCAACAGCAGCGAATAGCGATTGCCCGAGCGCTCATTAATAAACCTCAACTTTTAATCGCTGACGAGCCAACTTCATCCCTTGACCACGTCAACCGGGATGCTTTCATGACTTTGCTTATGAATATCGTAGACGAGCACAAAATGACTTTGTTACTTGTCAGCCATGACATGTCTTTGTCTAACCACTTTAATAGAGTCGTTTCTCTGAATGAGATTAATTTAGCTGGGAGACGATCTTAAGTGTTTATTCGTCTTGCTATTAAAAGCTTATTGGACAGAAAAGGCTCAGTATTAGTCTCGCTTCTAGCTATGTCAGTCAGTATTTTTGTTTTGCTGGGGGTGGAGCATATTAGGCACCAGACGAAAGAGAATTTTTCCAACACGGTGTCCGGTGTGGATCTGATCGTTGGTGCGAGAACTGGAAGCGTTAATTTGCTGCTGTATTCGGTATTTCGAGTGGGCAATCCTACTAATAATATTCGATGGGATACCTATAAGAAAATCGCGTCGAGTCGCAAAGTTCATTGGGCGATCCCCATTTCCCTCGGAGACTCGCACAAAGGTTATCGTGTGTTAGGAACCTCAGCTGATTATTTTAGGTATTTCAGTTATGGGGATAAGCGGTTACTTGAATTTAAGGAAGGAAGGGCTTTTAAAGATTTATTTGACGTTGTGTTGGGGGCGGAGGTTGCTAGAAAGTTGAATTACCGAGTGGGGGATCGATTAGTCCTTGCCCACGGTATGGCATCAACTAGCTTTAGTTTGCATGAGGATCGGCCGTTCGACGTGGTTGGGATATTAAGTCCTACCGGCACTCCAGTTGATCAAACGCTACATGTCAGCCTAGCGGGCATTGAGGCAATACACATGGATTGGCAGCATGGAGTCAAGCAGCCGAACTCATCAACTTCCATTGATGATTTTGATGGTGTCGAGTTACAACCTGAGAGTATCACTGCTTTTATGTTGGGCTTGAAAGANAAAATGGCGACTTTTCGTGTTCAAAGGGGGATTAATAATTACAAGGGTGAACCATTACTTGCNATTTTGCCTGGTGTAGCGCTTTCGGAACTTTGGCAAATGATGGGTGTTCTAGAGAAAACGCTGNTTATTGGTTTCCGTTTTGGTATTTTTAGCCGCTTGTCTTGGCGTTAGTGCGATGCTTTTGGCGTCTATTCGCGAGCGTCGTAAGGAAATTCATTTGTTGCGTGTCATTGGCGCACCCCCACGCTTTTTATTTTTTCTAATTCAACTAGAAGCGTTTTTAATCACGTTTCTTGGTGTAATTCTTGGGTTGCTACTTTTAATGGGTTGCTTATTGCTTTCGCGCGATTATCTTATTGAAACATTTGGTTTGCATATCAACATCAGTATTTTCACATCCAACAGTGCCTACATGATTTTTATGGTTTTTGCGGCTTCGTTCATTGTTGCTGCATTACCTTCTTTTGTCAGTTATCTTCGAGCGAGTAAGGGTTTGGATTGAGGTGTGTGTTCCATGCGTAGATAGCAGCAATCTGCACAAAAGGCGTTCTTGATTGATGTTGCTTAATTAGATCATTACTTCAAACATAAAAAAACGCGGTGAACCGCGTTTTTTTTCTTGTGATTTGAGTGTCAGTATTTGTGTGCCCCGTGCGCACCAAAACTCATGATGTACTGAAGAATGATTTGATCATCGTTATTACCTGCTGATCGTTCTTCTTGGCCGAGTTGAAGACGAATTCGACTGTACTCGCTATTAGTCCAGTCAAGCATGACTGTCTTTTGTGATGGGTTAAACCCTTGGCCATCAACAGCTGTGTCGTTCAGCGCGCCCGTCAAGTCCACATTCTTCATTTTGCTGTATCTCATACCAACCCGAGCCTGAGGAATCCATTTGTATGTGGCGGCTACATAGTAACCGCTGGTTTGCGCATCGTAGGCCGCCGTCGCAAAGGCCTCGTCCCCTGTAGCCCCATAGGTTCCATTTTCGTTGCGAGTGAAGTGCTCAGCTGTCAACGTAAATTCTTGACTATTTTCGTTTCCTGTTGGCGCGTATGTATAACGAATATCATATGCTTTTAGGTCGGTATCACCGATGAAGGTAATCGTACCTTCCTCAGTTACCCTTCCTCCGGTTTCACCGTCAACCCGGTAAGCGCCAAATCTCCAAGTGCCGTTCATGCCAATATCGCCACCTACCCGCCAAAATAGAGAGTTTGCTCCGATACCTTGCCCGTCTGGAGTTCCAAATGGGAAATCACTTCCTCTAAACAAACCAAGACCAATTTCATTGTAAAGCTCCGTGGGTAGAATTTTACTGATTTGAATTCCGTCATCGTTAAAACTCCCGTTTAAGTACACTTTGTAGGGGAGCGGCCTGTCAACGAAGTCATCGGTGTGCGCGTGTTGTTCGTTTAGGTAACCTAGTGTCCAAAGCGCTTTACCGAACTTGAATTTAGCAGGAGCTCCTGCGCCCGGTAGCGTCTCAACGTACGCCTCTTCGACTTCAGTTACGATCGCGCCGCCTTCTTCGACGAGAGCGTATGTTAAGCCCCCATAAAACTTATCATCCACGCTTGCTGAAAAATTAATCTCGGTGTGATCAAGGCCTAGTCCACCCGTTCCTCTTTCTCCCTCTTCACCAACCGCAAATCCAGTCATTTCTGGTGCTGTTCGCTCGGAAAACTCTTTGAATTGTCCATTCAAAACGATTCCAATGGATGGATTAAAAGTATTTCCTCTGATAGCCCGGCCTCCAGCTTCAACAACGGCGTTGGAGTCGGTGGGTTTTGCGCTCGATTGAATTGCTTCTTCTAATTTTTTCTCTAAATCAGAAATTCTTTGTTCGTATTCACCTCTAAGTTCGTTCAACGCTTCACGAAGATCGCTTACATCTTCCTGCGCGTGACCTGAGGTTACAGCGAAGAAACTGAGTGCGGCAACGAGGCAGCGAAAATTAGTATTAGTCATTAAAGTGTGTCTCCCGATTATATTGTCTGCATCGATACTATCGATATGTGATGTTGTAACATAAATAACGATACGTTACAACATATCCATACTGCAAACGGATATCCATATTGCTTGATTCATTACGGGGATAAGACTCCAACACTCTTATCTAGCGTCAACCTAGTGTGTGTCATTAACGCGACACCCCTTAAATCTGTATAACTTGTCTCCACCTATCTTATGGCGCCTCGTTGTTGACTCCAGGTATGAATATTTTGATGGCCACCGAAATGGGCTGCGTGGGACTCTCATTCGTCAATCCACCCTTTCTAATCGCTTGCGGTGCATCTATCAGGGTGGTAGAGTTCGGCACCGAGTTTCTGTTGCTCTTGACCAAAAATCACGAATGTAAAGAAAAAGTTCGTGGTCCCACGTAGATTGTGGGTTCCTCCAAGATCGTGCTTATTGCTAGATCCCAAGTGTTTGAATAAGAGTAAACCGGCGATCCACATGGTGTGGTTGTCATCGGATAGTAACTCTCTATTTGAAGTTGGCGGGAAAGAGAAATAACTATGGAAGTACATAACACTCGATGGCGTCATGCCGTCGATGAGATAGGGTTCGTTGCGTCTGCTAGGACAACTGGCAATTCACGAAAATACCCCCAAGGTGGGCATCTCAAAATCATAAATATGCAGCGACAAATTCTGGGCGAGAGGACCTTATCATAAGCGCGTCTTGCATTTTGACTAAGAAGTGCAATGGAAAGCGCATGCACATTACATACATGAATAGGGCCGTGAACGGAAAGCGCAATAGCGCGCCAGCAACTGCGTCCAAAATTAGGAAAACAATATGAAAAATTTTCAAGAAATGGAACTACCACAGCAAGTATTGGAAACACTCAATGCGATGAAATTCAGTCAACCAACGCCGATTCAAGTTGAGGCTATTCCACCGGCGTTGGAGGGTAAGGATATTCTTGGCTCTGCGCAAACTGGAACTGGTAAGACGGCAGCATTTGGAATCCCGCTTATTGCGAGACTGCTAGCCAATCCGCAAGGGTTGGCGCTCGTGATGACACCTACGCGGGAGCTTGCGACACAAGTATTGAGCCAGCTCAGGCTGATGTTAGGGAAGTCAAGAAATATAAAAACTGCGTTGTTGATTGGTGGTGACTCAATGTCAAAGCAGATTCGTCAAATAAGGGATCGACCGCGTATTATTGTTGGAACACCAGGGCGAATTAACGATCATTTAGATCGAGGGATATTAAAGTTAAAGCAAGCAGATTTCTTGGTTTTAGATGAAACGGATCGTATGCTCGATGCTGGTTTCACTGTTCAAATTGAAAAAGTAATGGGTTTCCTAGCGCCGAAGAGGCAGACTTTATTGTTCTCAGCCACTGTTTCACCTAACATTGCCCGTATTGCTGAGCGATACTTAAAGGATCCCGTCCGAATTTCGGTTAGTACATCTTCAGCGCCAGCGCCGAACATTAAACAAGATACGATGCGTGTGAGTGATGGTGCGAAATACACGTCGTTATTAGATAGTCTCAACGATCGTGATGGTTCTATTATCGTTTTCGTTAAAACGAAACATGGCACAGAAAAAATGGCCAAACGGTTGTCGAAAGAAGGGCATAGTGCTGATGCGATTCATGGTGACTTGAAGCAGAACAAGCGAGACCGCGTTATCGCGTCATTCAGAAACAAAAAGTATCGAATTTTAGTTGCTACCGACGTAGCGGCACGTGGTTTAGATATCCCTCATATTGAGCATGTTATTAACTATGACCTGCCGCAGTGTGCTGAGGACTACGTGCATCGCATAGGTCGTACGGCTAGAGCCGGTGCAACTGGATCAGCATTGAGTTTCATTACCCCCGGTGATAGAGCAAAGTGGAACGCAATTGAGCGCTTGTTAAATCCAGGTTCAAAAAGCGGTAGCAAACCGAAAAGGTCTCCGCGAAAACGTACATCGAATGCAGGATCTAGAGGAGACGTCGTACCTTTCCGTCGCGATAAGAAAAAGAAGTGGTCACCTTCTAAAAGAGCTGCTTAATTATTGAGATGTTTCCATAGAAAACTGAGGTTTATTTCTTGCGATAAAATTAATTAACGTAAACGTTTTTTGTTAGACGTCATGTATTAATTTTTTTAGAGTAGCTGGGAGTATATGATGCACAGATTGAGGGATATGCGTTATTGGATGGCATGTTTTTTGGTCGTCAGTTGTGGGTACAGTGCGGCGCACCAGACGAAATTATCTAGCAGCCTATTAAAACTTGACGGTGTAACTGTCAGCGCTGAGATCGAGCTCAATGTTAAAGATTTAGAGGTTGCTCTTGACGGGAATCTTTTCACGGCCGACTCTCAACTTGATGAGAGAGCGATTGAAGATCTATCAGAGGAGATTTTTGAATACGTAGCGACTAATAATCAACTGTTCTGCGCAACAAAAATTGCGGATTCAACACCATTGACGCGGTTTCGTTTCGATGGCGAGCACCTCATTCTTGGCATGCAGTGGGTTTGTGATGCAGATACGCGGCCAAGTCGTTATCAAGTGCGTCTTTTCCAGGAAATCGATGCACAATCAAGGCATGTGGTTAGTATCGAAGGCGATCAGAATTTCGTTAAGCTCTTGAGTTCAGAGGATCAATTTGTGTCGTTTGAGGGCGTTGATAATTCCCTGTGGGATCTTATTAACAAGTTCATTATCTCGGGCGTTGAGCATATAGCAATTGGGTTTGACCACATTGCATTTTTATTAGCTGTTATCGTTTTGGGTCGTAGTTTTTGGCCATTATTTAAAGTAGTGACAGCTTTTACAATCGCCCATTCGATTACGCTTACTTTGGCGGTATTGAATGTTTTTTCGATTCCTTCTCAGATTATCGAGCCGTTAATTGCCCTCAGTATCGTCTATGTTTCAGTCGAGAATTTTTTTGTAAAAGATATCGCGAGACGCTATTGGGTGACATTTGTTTTCGGATTAGTCCATGGGTTTGGCTTTGCTTCCGTACTAAGAGAATTTGGTTTACCGCAAGAGGGATTAGTTTGGGCGCTGGCATCTTTCAACGTAGGTGTTGAAATCGGGCAGCTCTTGATAGTTTTGGCTGCGGTCATATTTTGGCGTTTGATAATGTTGTTACCATATTTAGACAGTTCAGAACAAGGTGAAGCAAGACAAAGAAGCATATCCTTAATGATCTCGGCATCCGTGGGGATATTAGGGCTTGGTTGGTTTGTGGAGCGTGTGTTTTTATAGTTCAGTGAGTTAATAGTTGTTCGAATGAATAAAAATTTTTGGAGGTTGTCGATGTATCGTTATCTGGGTGTTGCATTTTGCGTATGGTCTTTCTTGGCATTTGCTGGGCATCATGAAGATGGTATGCACGTCATGAATGGTTGGGTGAAAGAGCCCCTACCAGGAGTAGACGCGACTGCTGTTTATCTTTCCATACATAATCCTCGCAAAGTGCCCGACCGTTTGATAAGTGTTTCCACTGAACTTGCACAAATCAGCGAAATTCATGAGATGTTGATGGTCGATAATGTTATGAAGATGAGACGACTTGATTCTGGGATTGCGATAGCTCCTGATGAATTGGTGCGTTTGGAGCCGGGAGGTTCTCATATAATGCTTTTTGATCTTAATAAGTCTTTTCAGGTGGGTGAGACCTATACCGTTACGTTAGATTTTGAGCGGGCAGGAAAAATGACAGTGCCAATTACGGTTAAAGCCGCGGTGGATAGTGCCCAACATCACCATCATTGATGGATAACTCGATGACGTATCAACCCAATAGGATGCGAGCCTGTCGTTAATCCATGATTACCGCTGATGGTATAGCGCTTAGGCGCGGGGACAAGGTTCTATTTAAAAATGCTCGTTTTACATTTTATGCGGGCAATAAGATTGGAATAACTGGAAGTAACGGCTCTGGGAAAAGTAGTTTATTTGCATTACTGCTAGGCGACATGCAAGCTGATTCTGGTAGCCTAGGTCTGCAACCGGGACTTGTTATGTCCCACGTTGCGCAAGAGTTGCCGGCAGGTAGCAGACGCGCGATTGATTATGTCATCGATGGTGACGCTGAGCTCCGCGATGTGCAGTTGAAACTTGAGCATGCCGAGAATAATAACGACGCCGACCAGATTGGTATTTTACATGAGCGTTTAAATGCGATTAATGGATATGGTGCTGACGCGCGAGCAAATCAACTATTGAATGGCTTAGGTTTTAGCTCCAGTGAAGTAACAAATCCGGTTGATTATTTCTCCGGTGGTTGGAGAATGCGTCTCAACTTAGCACGGGCTTTGATGTGTCGGTCAGATTTGCTCTTGTTGGATGAGCCTACGAATCACTTAGATTTAGACGCCGTTATTTGGCTCGAGTCGTGGTTGAAGTACTTCCCTGGTACTCTACTGTTGATTTCTCATGACCGATCATTTTTAGATAATGTTGTTGAGTCGATATGTTGTATTGAAGGGGGATCCCTCAAGACTTATAAAGGAAATTATTCCGCGTTCGAGGTGCAGCGAGCATCTCATCTTGCTCAAGAGAAGGCGACTTACGTGAAGCAGCAGCGAGAAGTCGAGCATATGAAGCGGTTCGTTGAGCGTTTTCGTGCTAAAGCCACAAAAGCCCGCCAAGCACAAAGCAGGATGAAACAATTAGCTAAGCTAGAGATGATCGCTCCCGCACACGTCCAAACAGCCTTTCGTTTTGAATTTAAGGAGCCAGCAGCTAGACCAGATCCAGCCATGGTCGCCACGGATGTNTCAATTGGTTACGATCTTAAACCAATTTTGGAAAATGTACGTTTTGAATTAAGGTCAGGGGCACGGATCGGATTGCTCGGAAAAAATGGCGCAGGAAAATCTACTCTCATTCGTTTTTTAGCAGGTCAAATTAGTCCGATCAGTGGAGAGGTATCTAAAAGTAAAGATTTGGCGATTGGGTATTTTGAACAAAACTCCCTCGATCAGCTAAGGGAGCAAGAGCATCCACTTCAGCATCTTGTGAGAATAGATGGATATACGAAGGAACAAGAGCTAAGAAATTATTTGGGTAGTTTTGGATTTAATGGTGATGATGTTTTTCGGGAAGTAGGGTTGTTTTCGGGTGGTGAAAGGTCTCGATTGGCTTTGGCTCTCATAATCTGGCAGAAGCCGAATGTTTTGTTACTCGATGAGCCAACTAATCATCTCGATATGGATATGCGGTACGCATTAACTCGGGCGTTGCAAACCTTTGAAGGTTCAATGGTTCTCGTGTCGCATGATCGATCATTACTTTCAACTGTTTGTGACCAGCTGTACTTGATTCATGAGGGTAAGCTAACAGAGTTTGACAGTGACTTGGAGGACTATTCAAGTCAACTCTTGGCAAAATCGGTTGGGTCTGATTCTGGCGCATCCAAACCACTTGGTTCACGAAAAGAGCGACGGCGCGAAGAGGCTGATA
>JGI20151J14362_10000757_pt1 | contig 23869 bp, 10 predicted proteins | sample COG_01_FD_14362 | JGI IMG/M metagenome (IMG submission 14362)
AGAGAGAGAGAGAAAATAAAAGAACCTCTTCTAAAAACGTACCTCTAACGCGCACCCGGCGGTAATTAAAAACGACATGGTCAGGTAACACCTGGTCACGACGGGTGTTTGGAAGTACCACTCTTCCAGGTTCATTAGTATTCCTCGTTCTTCGTCTGCTCCTTCGTTCGTCTTCTTTTTCTGTCTTATGTGTTTTGGATTTTTTCCCGAAGGCAAGAAATCGAGATTGAAACCCTAAGTGTAACCCTAAATGTTTTTTTTCTCGTCTTTCTCTCTGGGGGAAAAATGGAACGAAGCGACTCGACCTTCATACTAAAGCGCTAAAGGATCTGCTCCTTTTCGAGGAGCAAAAGAAGGAGAGAAGAAGAATGGGCGGCGGCCGGGACAAGCGCAAAAAACACGACAAGAAGCTCGGGAAAGTGTCTCAATCGAAACTGTCCGGCATGGCGAAAACGGAACGGAAAACCGAACTGAATTTGCACAAGAAAAAAAGCAGAAGTTCGAAAGAGGAGGACGAAGAGAACGACATCGAGAGGATCTTGAGAGCGCTGAAACTCAAAGACGAGGAGAAGAAAGAGGTACGAGTGGAGGAGAATTGCGGACGACCGGAACCAGGGAGAGCGAGCTGCACGCTCACGACGAGTGTCGCGAAGAATGCGGCGTATCTTTTTGGCGGCGAATGTACGAGCGAGGAAAAGAAGAGCGAGAAAGAGGGGACGACCAAAACGACGACGACGAAAACGCGCGTGTTTAACGATATGTATAAGTTCGTGCCGCCGTCGTCGTCTGCTGCTACTGGTGGGAAGCGTTGTGGGGTGCCGACGTGGACGAAAATTAACTCGGTAAACTCGCCGCCGCCGAGGAGCGGCCACTGCGCGTGTTACGCGAAAGGGTACGTCTACGTTTTCGGCGGCGAGTTTACCTCGCCGAACCAGGAGAAGTTTAAGCATTACTCGGATTTTTGGCGGTTTGATTGCGATTCGAACGCGTGGGAACAGTTAGAGAGTGGACCGAAGAATGGCGGTCCTTCGGCGAGGTCGGGGAGTCGGTGCGTGGCGACCAAGTCGGATTTCATCCTCTTTGGCGGATTTTACGACGCGGCGGAGGAGATTCGGTATTTTAACGATTGTTACGCGTTCGATTTCGATGCGAAAAAGTGGCGGGTGTTAGCAAAAGGAGGAACAGGGTCGAGTGCGCCGAGTGCGCGGTCAGCGTGTCACGTTTGCGTGAGTGCCGTCGGCGGTTCGAATAGTAGCGGTAGTAAGAAGAGGAATAGTAAAAGTAGTAAAAAAGGCGAAAAGGGAGAAGAAAACGACGGAGAAGAAAAAGAAGAAAGAAAAGAAGAAGGAGGAGAAGAGAGGACATACTTGTACGTCTACGGCGGGTATTGTAAACATGTCGAAGAGCCGGACGAGGATACCGACCCTCGAGATTTAGAAGACTTTGGCGCGATGGAAAGAGCGATTACTCGCGAAGATTGTTGGAAACTGGACGTTTACGGGAACAAGAAATGGCAAAAAGTGAAAAAAGCCGGACTCGCGCCACGCGCGCGCGCCGGCGCGTCCTCGGTCGTGCACCTCGCGAAGAAGCGATTGATCGTGTTCGGTGGCGTCGTCGACCACGAGATTAAAAAAGGCGACGTCATCGTCTCTGAGTTTCTCCAAGACGCGTTTACGTTCAACTACAACACGGAAAAATGGTTCCCGCTTACGCTCTTCGCGGAAAAGAACGAAAAAGTGAAAACCGAAGAAGAGTCGCGGGAAGAAGCGCGAAAAATAGCCGCGGGTGAACTCGACGGCAATGAAAACTTCAACGTGCGTTTATCGGATCGCGAAAAGGCTGCGGTGCGCATTCAAGCCACTTTCCGTGGACACCGCGTGAGAAAAGCGATGAAACTGTACCGAGTCGGCGGCGTCGTTTCTGAGTTGTTGTATTCTCCCGGAACTGGAGAAGAAGCGCCGAAGCCGACGGCAAAGCCGAGAGGCCGCATCAACGCGTCCGTGTGCGTCGTTGGAAACGACTTGTGGTTATACGGCGGCATCGTCGAAGTCGGCGACGTTGAGGTTGTTTTAGACGACGTGTGGAAGTTGGATTTAAGCGCAAAAAGTAAATGGATTCGGTCGGAAAAAGTTTCAGAACGCGTCGCGAATCAGCTGAGCGAACTTGAAATGGACGCAAATCAACCACAAAAAGAGAACAATAACGAGCAAGAAACTGACGACGATTCTGACGACGACGACAAGGAGGAGGAGGAATGATTTGTTCAGAAAGTGAATATAGATATCGTACATGATATACCTCGATTTGTAAGTGAGTAATATAACGCGATAGTCACGTCATCGTCGCCGCGACCGTCTATCAAACTGTTTCTTCTTCATCGTCGGAATAAACATCCGCCGGCAAACACGACTGCCTTTCGAGATATCGCACCATATGTTTCCCGTTTTTCACCTCCGCCAGCGCCCGTATCAAACTCTTCTTCCACGGACACGCTCTCTCTCTCAACCACCGAACGACGTCCCAGTGTCCCTCGAACGCTAAAAGTAAACACAAAAAGAAACGCGTCAGTGAAGTCAAAAAAGTATCAGAATGTACTTACCCGCTCTCGTCATCGCGTTATGCGTGAACAACTTCTCGTTTTCCTCCATCAGGAGCTCTAAAACCGTAATCCTCCCGAACCGCGCCGCTTGCGACGCCGACGTCGAATCGACTTGGCACTTACACTCCCTCAACAACATCTCGACAACACCATCGTTCCTATCGCCTTGTTCGATCGCTTTGTTGAACATTTTCACCGTCAGAGGCATCCCAAGTTTCACCGCTAACTTTAAGGACTCTTTATCGTTCACTTTAAAGTCTCGGGAGATGACTAACTTGGTTTGCAAAACATCTTCTCGCGTCCACTTCGAGCACAGACTGAAGCACTTCGCCGCGTTCGAGTCCAGTTTTGCAACGACGTGATGTCGGAACACGTCGTTGTGCTTTTTCGAGAGCTCGTACAGCGTCATCAAATGATGCGAAGCGTTATCGTCGTCGTAAATTTCGTTCTTTTCCGGCATTCTCTCGGTCGCGTCGCGCATTCTTTCCGGTTTACGAGTTTATCAGCGCTTTGTCTCTTTTCCGCTTATTTTCGAGCCTTCAAATGCGGCACAAATTTGTGGGCATCCTCAACGCGAAGCGCGAGAGAGAGAGAACGCGCGCGCGCGAACGCAAAAAAGAAGAAAAGAGGACGAAAGAGAAACGACCCGTTCGAAAAGAAATCGACGAAAAGAGATTTAGCGACGTTCGCAAAACCGCGTCTGCTTTTGGTTTTCGCGCGTTCCCCTAAAGGCGTTACGTCACCAGAAGAAGTACGACGACGATGACGATGATATTGATGCTCTTTTCTTGTTTAATTGGCGCGTGTTATTTTAACGCAGTCCACGCGTACGGCGGCGGCGGGTTTTGGCAAGAGAACGATGTCTTACCGCTGGACGTTTTATCTCGCGCGCACTCGGTGTGTTCGACGAACAAAATCGATTCCAAGGCAACGGTTTCGCTCGAAGATTTTGATTTTCGCCAAAACGAAAACCAGCACAAATACGTGACCATTATCGGGACGTATTTTACCGGGTGCACGCCCGGGAGACTGGATTATCCAACCTTGACGACGTATTTGAAGAGTTTATACGAGACGTACGAANCGGAAGGGGCGACTGCTCACGTGGCCACGCTCGTTTCGCTGAAGAACGGCGTCAACGCGGGCGTCTGCGACGCTTGGATGACGCACGATGCGAATTCGGTGAATGTGAATAATATGGGAGGAAAGTTTCCTTTGATGATTGACGATAGAGATAGGAGTTTGACCTATTCGTTTTTTGATGCGGCAGTGCATCCGCAGTACGCAGTTTTGGATCATTGCATGCGGGTGGCGAAATTTTTACCCGGGACGGCGGATTTTGAAGGCGAGGAAAGTTTGTTGAGCGTGGTGACGAGTTTGATGTTAAATATTTCCGCAAGTTGTGACGATGGCGAAGACAGGAGAGCGAGCGATGTTCTAAAGGAGAGGGTGAGAGCGAAAGATGAGTCGTTTGTAGCGGACGGGGTCGTGGTGACGAGCGCGAGCGCGGGAGACTACTGCGTGGACGCGTTTGGGCCGCGAACGAACCGAGGTTCCGTGAAAGTTGTCGAAACTGGATTGAACACTCCGAGAGCTCTTTCGTTCAACGGTGCGAACGAAATTTGGATCGCGACGGCTGGTGATGACTCGCTACGTTTGGTTACTCTAGATGACGCCACGAAAGCAACCGCGACGACGTCGAGATCAGTCACGGATAGGGCAAAGTACCATTATTTAGATAAAGTGAGTCAAATCGCGTTCGGTTTAGATGGCAATTTCGCCACGTGTCAAGAATCGTCGAATGATTACGATGGAATGAAAACGAGTAATTATTTCATGGGACCAACGCTTTACGATTCTGGGATCGTACCAACGTCAGAAGACATCAACATCGATCTAAACGGCGAAAAATGCGACGTGCGAACGTACGATCAATCGAGTAAGTCATGCTTTCTCACGCACGAGGATATGCTTCATGCGACGCCTTTGTGCATGGGCATCGCCCACGATGGTGAATCTCAAACAAGTTATGGCAACGTGTTTTGGGCGTTTGATGGATATCACGGGACTTTAGTTCGGTACGATTTCGAGAAGCCCCACGGGCCGAAAAGTTTAGACCACGATTTGGCGAACGTTCGTAGGTACGACGAAGTGCAATTGAAACGAGAGGCAGACGTACCGTCGCACATTGTCGTTGATAGTGCGACGAGAGCAGTCTATGTCGCGGACACGGGAAATAACCGAATAATTGTTTTAAACGCCGATTCGGGTAGATTCGCGTACAACGCTCGGAGCGATTTAGGCGGCGAATACACGTCTTGGTCGTCGCAAAAAGCAAGTTTCGAGTACTCTGTGTTTGGATGTGCGCAATTTAGAACGTTTATTGAAGGATTGAATAAACCATCCGGCATAGCCGTTCACGAAAACGTTTTATACGTCTCAGAGTATAGTTCTGGTAAAATCAAAGCGTTTCAGAAAACGTCCGGCGAATTACTCGATACGTTTGAAACCGGATCGATGGCGTTGGGTGGCATCGCGTTCCAACCTTCCTCGAATAAGTTATGGTACGTGTGTCGCTCTTCGAATTCGTTGCGATATATTGACGTGTCTATGACAGAGCAGAAGTGCAGTGGAAGCACGGGCACAATTCCGAGCGGCAATGCGATCGATTTCGGTACGGTGCCTGCGAGTGGCTCTACTGATTTATGTCCAGCACTGCCCACGTCCCTGGGTATCGCAGTACACGTCGAACACGACGACGGGTATTTGAACACAACAATGCTGAGTTATTCGTACGGCATGTCTGAGAGTTGCATGGCGTGCGACGACGACTGCGATAACGACATGTTACTCATGGCTGGATGGTTATGTCACAAATGTCTCCCGCAACCGTGCGAAAACGACGGAGTGTGTACTAATGTTCAAGGCAAAGGGTACAGCTGCGCCTGTAGTGAAGATTTTACGGGCGATCGATGTCAAAGCCCAGCTTCGCCACCACCATCTTCGTCGTCCTCGTCCGCGGGTGGTATTCATATGCGAAGAAGTCTGAGCGCATTTAGCGTTGCGATCGGGTTGATGTATTTATTAGAATTGTTTTGAAAAGGCGTTTACTCACCGTAGAATTGCATGATGTGTTGTACAAATTGTTCTTTTCTTACACTTTTAGGAAAGGTCAAACGCTTTCGCGTTTGATATGGCGTACACTAATTTCTTTTCCATCTCTTCGTCCGTATCGTACGGCGGCAGCTTCAAGAGATTCATGCACGTCGCCGCGCTGGGGAGTCTGGTTACATCCGCTACGGAGTTTGCGTCGCTTCCGGACGCCGCGCGGTGGATGCAAAAAGGCGGGTTTAACGCGCTAAAACCCAGTAAAGGAGTGTTTGCGCTGGAAGTGACAAACTTTAGAAGTTTTCTTTGATTCTCTTTGCTCATATTTCGTGTCACTCGCCAAAGTCTTTGTATGACTGCGTGATCTGCGTCGTATCCTCCCATGTAATGCGACGAACGCGCGAGATCGTCCACGTCCACGCCACCGCCAGAACCTGATATTAACAATCCTAACTCAGCCGGCGTAAAAAGTTTCAGCGTCGACGGACGCACCATCGCTCGAAAGCCTTCGACGAAGGCTGCTGACTGCACGCGAATCTGACCATCGAGTAAATACGCCGCCATTGCGTGTAAATACGAAGGATAATTCTTCTTGTTCACGCGAATGGTTGATCCATTCGGAACCAAATCTACGTATCTTGGACTGTCTGGATTCGCATTTGAGCGATCGAGCGCGACGAAATACAGCTCTAAATCATCAAAGTCGCTCTCGTTGAATCCTTTGAGCATGATGAGATTCCTGTAAACTTCTGGGTCAAACGTGGTCAAATCCGAAAGTGTCGGAGGTTTGCCTCGTAATTTGGAGAGAAAGAAGCCCGCGAGCGGCGCATCTAAAAGAATACCTTCTCCACACGCTTTACCGAGAATGGCTCCTAAATAAAAATAGGAGTACACGAGCCACTTCTCTCTGTCGCTCTCTTCGTTGCTATCGCGCGTAATCATCACATCGTCGTCGTCGTCGTCGTCGTCGTCATCATCATCATCATCGTTTCGATCATCGCCAAACTCTGAAAACTGCTTTTCCAACGTATTCGCGTATCTTGGGTTTGGATACAGGGTTCTATCTGGCGTCTCGCAAAAAAGAAAGTTCCCTTCTTTTGGGTCAAACGCCTCTTCTACCGTCGCGCTCAAGAAATCTTTGAACAAACCGCCGCCGTCGACGCCCGCTTCTTCCGCGCCGTGTTCGTTGATAAACTTCACTCGAACATTTCCTTGCAAAGCCTCCACGCATTTACGCATAGCATCTGCAGGATGACTCGAGGAAGCTTGATCGAGAAAGAGTTGCTTAAATCCTTGTCTTAAAACCTTTCCTCTTTCAACGGTGATGTGCATCTTACTGTGTTGCATTCCGTTGATGAACGACAACGCTTCTGAATTCCTCGCGTTCATCGCACTCGCACTCATTCCCAATTCCTGCCGGCGGAATTTCTCAGTCGCGGTGCCAAAAGCGCGGACTCTAACTTCAAACGGTGCCAAACACGAACATTTACTTAAAACATTCGACGCTCTCGATTTCCGCCCACCTTCGCCAAATTCTCGGAGGAAGGAATCTACCGCCGGCGTTAAAAAACCAGAATCCACTCCGCCGCACAGTTCGACGGCATAAAACAACTCCGGTGGAGCGAATTGACGTCGGCCATTGCGGTCGAACAAGTTTTGCAACACAGACGCAGTAGCTTCAATTTGACAATCTTCCGTTCGGACCGCTCGGTAGCTTTTACTGGCGTTCAAACTTCCATTGTTAGTGAACGGCTCTTCCCATAATTGAAACCATAACGTGTTCTTTGCGATTTCGACGAGAAACTTCGATTCATCAATCGTGAGCGGTTTCCCGATGACGTAAAACTCTTCATCGTCAGCCGTTTGGGCGTGCACGGCGTAGATTTCGGAAAAGGCACCCAACTGTTCGCGCCATTTCGGATCGCGAATCGTATCTTTCGGATTTTTAGCGTATTGCGAAGACACGCTGAGCCACAGGTTCCGCATGATATCTGCGCATTGAAACGCAAACGAGGCAAGAAAGAACACGCGATCTTTTCCTCTGAGAACACTTGAAATTCCGAGAATATATTTTGCAATTTTTGCGGTGTTCTGTTCGCTCCTGTCATCTTCTTCTTTGTCTGCGTCGACAGCGCACGCACTCGCCAGTTGCGCGGAAATGATCGATGAAGGCGGATTCCAAAGCGAGGCGAGTTGTCGCTTCAATAAAGGCGGCACTTTAACCGTGTCAAACACAGTACCACCTTTTTTCACCATCGATCCTTTTGCGCGAAGTGGTTTCTCCTCGAAATCCTCGTCGTCACTATCGAATAACGTACTCTTTCCGTTATCGTTTCTAGAAAAGCTCGACGAATACTGGTTTTCGTCTTCGTCCGGCAACGCGGACAGTGGCAACGCATCGACTAATGTGCCGCACGCGTTTGCAAACAGAAGAGCATTTTCACCGTAATATTCATTGTAAATATACTTTCCCTCTCTCCATCCGACACCGAATGTTGGCGATCGAGACCATTCGCAAAGATTTCCCAACATCCACGCGATTCGCGAATACCCCTCCTCTCCAACGTTCGCATCGAGAAGAACGCTACTTGGTGTTGAGAGCGCACGAAGAAAGAGCGTCGCGGGTGCTGCGAAAAATTGTGCATTATCGGCAGAAAGAAGCGGCGGTGGCGAACCCTCCGACTCCGAATCCTCCGACTCCGAATCCCAATCGGGGGAGAACCCAGGGGCGAACCCAAGAACATCGAGATTGCCGAGTAACTTTTGAAAGACCAGAGGGCAAGAGAAAACTTGTACGGCGAACGATTCGCCCCAATTCTTCACCTCTGATGACACTCCAACATCCATTGCATCTCCTTCTTCTTTGCACCTTCCTGCATCTTGTAACGCGACGCGACCAATATCGGTTATTAGTGTGAGCAAACCTCGCGGAGCTGTGAAGATACCAGCGGCATTGATATCAGCCGCATTCCTCAATATATTTTTGACGATGTCGTCGTTGAATGAAACCGCCCCTTTGACGTTCCTCGCTTCGTCTCTCGCGACTTCCCTAATTAGCGCGTGCGACCCCCCCTCCCTGTCATCTCCCCCGTATCCAGTAAGGTATGTGAACGTCAGTGATGCTAATCCACGTTTGATCGCAATACTTTGTGCCGTTCCGTGCACATTGTCACCATTACTATGCGCCTTTCGTTCATCACCTACCGCCCCGCTGCCCAGTCGGAGCAAGCACCATCGCAGCGACCTCGCTAGTATTCTTCTGCGTACCCTCAATTGAGCGTCGTCAATGTTGGGTGACTCGCCGCCTTCTCCATACAACCAAGCTGGAAGCACCGCCTTCAGAACTTTACGCATCGTCTCCATATCCTGCAAGTAACAATTACTTCTGATGCCATCTCGAAGCTCATCTATCGTCCCATCTTCATCCATCCTCTCCTCGTCGTCGCCAGAATTGCTCGAAGGCGTCGACGAAGAAGCGTAAAAGGTCAATCGCCGCAAATACCCAAACGCGGCGCGCGAATACTTTTCATCCGCTTCCAAATACGAAAAATGCTCTTTGCACTCTTCGCAACCATACAGATGATCCGTCGACGCCGACGACGATAAACACTTCGCGCACATTTCACCGTACACTTTCCCACCTTCACCACCACCATTTTCTCTCTCTCTTTCCTCTTCCACTCTCATCCGTTGCTTCGCCACTCTCAGCGCCGTGACGCTCCTCCAGTGTTTCTGTACCACCAAAGCTGCTTTCATCTCCACTCGCGCGCGATGTCGCTGTTCTCGTTCCCGTTTCGCCCGCGTCAGCGTTTCTTCTTTCGTCAACGAATTCCTACTCCCAGAACTCGTCGTGGGACCACCACGATTTCCCCCGACNTTGCTCAAACCCATCGTCGTCTCCGACGGCGCATTTCTCGCGCTCCTCCTCGAGGGTGTTCCTCCGACACTTTTGCTTTCACCAAAACCACCACTTTTTTTCCCGGACAAATCAATCTTCTTCTGCCTCGTCGAGTTGCCATCGAACGAGTGCAACCCAGGGATAAACGACATAATGAGTATATATTATTTGCGCGTTTGCTCTCTCTCTTTCTCTCTCTCTCTCTCGTTCTCTCTCTCTCTCTCGTCGTCCGTAAAGCGTGTGGTGCGCAGAAAGAAGTTTCGAAATTCAGATGCGTTTTTTTTTGCAAGCGGCATATTTAGGGTTCGTATTCAGTTAGGGTTGAGGTAAGCGCTCAACGACAAAGTCACGCCTTACTCTTTACGCGTCGGGAACAACGCTTCGAGACTTCAGATGACGACGAGTGAGAAGACAACCAAACAGAAGGGAGAAAACGAGCACACGGACGACGACGACGATTCTAAAGAAGACAAAGATGAAAATCCGATGCCTCCGTTCCCGATCAAATCCCCTACCTTTGGGACGAACGACTTACCATCGATGAGGAAGGAACTGCGAATGCAATTACAGTTGGCGATAAAAGCGACGCGAGAGAAAGGAACAACGAGAGAAGAAGAAGAAGATAAAGAAGAGAATAAAAAAGGAGAAAAAGAGAAAGAAGAGCGTAAAAATGATGATGAAATCGGAACGCTGGCGAACGCTTTGGAAGGTTTAGTCGCCGTCGCGGATGGGAATTTATCCTTACTGATTACGGGAGATGCGAAATTCGCATCCACGCGATTCGCGTTCGAGTGCATCGAAAAGATGGACCCGCAAAGGGTGAGCGTGACAATCGCGCCGGGGTTTACAAATACGCGAGAGTTTGACGTGATTATAATTTTCGTGGACAGCGAGAGAGTGCTAGAAGTTGTGGAGGAGACGAAGCTGGTCGTCAAGAGGGTCGGGTCCGAGAACGTGTTCATAGCGGCGTTCGTGAAGGAGGATGCGGAGGAGGAGGGAGAAGGAGGCGAGGAGGAGGAAGGAGAGGCGGAAGGAGAGATGCGAGCGGCTTTGGAAAGCGTGCGGAGTAGCGATTTGGGTGTGATGCCGTCGTCGTCTATGCCGACGGCAGAGGAGGACGAAGAGTATAGCGACGCACAGATTGAGATTTTACGAAACGCGCGAGGGACGAAGAGGGACGTGGAGAAGAACGCGGCGTCGATACCGGAATTGAGCTCGAGAGACGTAATTACGGAGTTTGAAAGGCAAACTTTAGCGATAGAACCGATAGAAATGAGGGAGACGACGACATCGACGACATCGACGACGAAAATGATGAACTCGCCGAAAAAGTCTCCAAAGGGTGGCGGACAATCGCCGATGAAAATATCTTTCCCGAGCGACGAAGGCAACGAAGACGCTAAGCAAGAGCTATTCTTGCGCGCGGAAGCGTTGTTATGGAACATAGCGCTGAGTAGCGGCATCGATCCATCCAACGCGTGCGCGTTTGAACACGGAGGGAAGAACAATACTACTAAGAATATAATGACGTTCCATCGACGAGAGCAAATAGAGTGGGTGAAGGAAATCGAACGCGCGTTGGAGAAGATTGAAGAGGCGAGGTTGAGGCAAGTAAAGAGTCAGTTAGCGAATGTGTACGTGGAAGCGAGCGGCTTGGACGCGGTAGAGGTTGGGTTGATCTCGCCGGAAAAGAGAGGGAAGAGAGAAAATCTCGAGTAAACAACACAAAACGTTCTTTGACGAAAGGTCATCTATTATTACTATTATCACTATTGCTACTCCTATCGCTGCGCTTGTGCTATTATAAAGACGCTATATTGCTAATTTTTGTTCTTCGCGCAAAGTACTGAACGCGACGCGTCTCGCGCCGCCGACGCCTTTATCGCCGTACATGGCGAATATGTACGAAAATTCCAAATCAGAGCACGCTTCAAAGAGCTTGAAAATGCCCGGTTTCAACCGCTCGCGAATGGAGGAGAAGATTTCGTTGTTCTTTTCGTCGCCGGTGGTACTCTCAATTTTTCGTTTCTCGGAAGTGGCGGTGACGCTCGCGATGACTTCAGCTAAGATGTGCGCGCAGTAAAATTGTTTCAATCCGCTCGCTTTACACGCGACGAGGCTTTTCGAGAGACTCGAGGCGCACCGAATGAAAGCGTCGTGATGTTCAATTTTAGTTGAAGACATTGAGGCCCATTGGCGCAACACGTCCACTAAATGCGCAATCGTCGCGGTGATGATATTTGTCGATCGTTTCAATTGTTCTTTGCGATGATACAAAGTTGCGGTGACGATGTCGCAACACAACACGAAGGAATCGAAATCGGTTTCTTGCGTTTCAAGAAGCGCGCCGCTGAATGCCCGGGCGGAAACGTGAGCGATTCTACCGACAACTCTGGCGCTGAGTGCACACTCGTAATCGCCTTTTGCTACGATGTTGCATAAAATAGCCAGCGATCGCCGTCGGTTTAAACATCGACTATCCTTGTTGAGATGGGGTTCGCACGCGTGGAGCAAACTATCGACGAGTGCTTCATTCTTTTCGTCGTCGAAGGTTTTCCGCCAAGCGAATTTTGAGCAACTGGTAAAAACTTCGAGCATCCAAAATGTAGGATGCAAGCGTTGGTTTTGCGCCGAGAGGAGAGCGTTGTCGTCGACGCCTCTGATGAACGCGTTCCTCGCGAGCGAATCTTCCCTGTGCAATCTGTCCACAGCAAACTGCACTGCGAACCGCCGCGCTTCTTTACTCGATGATTCAAACATCATTCGTAAACATTTTGTTCTTTCACGATGTAACTCGTTCAAAACCATCTCCGCGCCTTTAACTGTGTGACTGCTGCTGAAATGTTGAAAATTCTTCAGCAACGCGTTGAAAACAATCGTAAACGCTTCCGTCTCGAACGCAATTCCAGGCGATGCGAGCAGAGAAAGGCACCCACACAGATATGTCATTGCTTTTGTGTTTGTATTCAAATCACCTTTGAGTTCCTCCTTCACGAAGCACAATGCGCGGTCCAAGTGCGAGGCGACCGAATCGCTCGAGGTGCGCGTGAGATCTTTCATCACCGCGGAAGAAGGAGATAAAGACGAGAATATTTTAGCTCGCGCGTGTAGACTGTGCCCCAATCCTGCCAAGATGAAACCAAAACATACCGACATCGCGTGCGTGCTGGCATCACTTTCTTTTAACTTCACCACGAGAGACTCGAACAATTCTTCCCTCTTTTTGAATTTTTGCACCCACGCCGCCATAGCTTCATCATCGTTTCCGTCGCACGTATCGTCGCGCGTCTGTTTACACGCGACCGCTAAAGTCATGGCATCTTCAAAACACATATTTTTAGCGTTAGTTCTCGATAGCTGAAACAAATTTTCGTCTTCGTCATTTACAGAATATGAAGCACTCGCGTATTCTTCGAGGTACGAAAGCCACGCACTCTCGGGAATCGAATCTTCAATTTTACCCAGAGCCTCTCTCGTGCTTTCGCGATGAGGCCACTCGGAAGGTGATAAATCTTCCTCTATTTTCCTCGCATCTACTGCAGAGCGCACTCGTAATATTGTCTTCAACGATGATGGCGCTTTTCTTTTGTTTGCAAGCTTCGAGACAATCTCCTCAGCCGCTATCGCGACTGCTTCCATAGACGCAAAGAAACGACCCACGATTTCCTTCTCGTCCGTCACTTTGCGACGAGAGAATAAAGAGTTCATCTGCAATTCCAACGCTTCCATAGCGTCGACCAATGTTCTCTCCATATTCGCAGTAGATTCGTTCAACCATTCGCGAAGCGCATCAATCCAAAGCGTCGCCGAAACTAAATCATCGACGAGAGCGTCAAATTTTCTGTGTTTTATCCTCGACCCGAAATACCTCTTTGCTTGATCTGTAGATGCACGCGGGATCCATGTGCTTGAATACTGGTGTAACAAGTCATATCTCATATCAGTTCCGGCGTCCTTTTTGTTCTCGTCGGTCAAAATGCATTCGATAATTTCCCAAGCCTTATCGTTCGAGACGTTGTCGTTCGAGAGCGCTTGCATCGCGCACGGGAAGATCGAAATGAAATCGTCCGTCGTTCTCAACTCTCGCACGTGTTCAATAAATTGATCAAAGAGCGCGCGGTTGTTCATCAGTACATCTCCAACGACAGGAGAAATCGCCATGGCATCGTATATCGCCCAATCTTGAGGTACATTTCGTCCAAGTTTATCGCATTGCTCCAGCGTGAACGAGTCCAACATCCCCTTGTGGATGCTTTTCACGACCATTCCAAACGTAGTTAAAAGCCTCGTCGATTTCTGCATTCCCAAAATCTTCACGCATACCTCAAAAAGCTCTTCGCGCTGACCTTCGAGCATACTCGAAGTGTGAGATTCTAATGCTTTCAAAACCAGTTCCGAGCGGAAGAGCGCGTTCATGCCGCACAGTTCATCTTCGCTCTCATTGGGAACACGCTCGAATGCGTGTCCAACGCAATCGACAAATTCTGCGAGTTTACGCCGCGTCGCAAACGCCGCCAAGAAGTTCAGCAGAAACGTAGACGCCGTCGTGCCATTCATACCTACGCGCGAGATGCAACCAGTTGCTCTTTTTTCGAGTAAACGAAAATCGACGGAGAGAATGGCATCCAAGACATTGGCGTAATTCATCGTCTTCTCATACTTTCGCCCGTCGAAACATTCCACGAGAAAGGACTCGATGGCCACCTTTGGAGGATTACTATCGTCGTAGGCTTCGTAAACGTCCTCTTTTGTTTTTAACGCGCGCAAGAGATGCACGATGTGCGTTCCTTTTTCTTTCGACGACGAACTCGTAACACCACCGAACAGTTTCGAAAACACCTCTCTCATATCTCTCAGCGCTTTCTCTGTAATCTTCTTCGTTATCGCCGCGTCTCTCTTTCGCTCTTTCGACGCGCAGAATTCTTGAAAGAACCACGGCGCGAACCGTATCGCGTGCGAATCCTTTGCGGTCGTGATGCGTTTGGCAAAGTGCAGAATGAACGCCGGTATTTGCTGATTCGTTTTTGTTTTATCTTCCTCCGGTACACTGGTGTCGTCGTCGCCTCCCTTCTTTCGCTTCTCGCCTCGTTTTCGTTTCTTACCGGCGTCCTCTTTTATTTTTTCAAACGCGTCTGGGTAATATCGCAAAACAGATTCTCTCGCCACCGTCAAACGCATCGCGCTTTCAATCAGTCTCCCCAACTCTGCGTTGTCGTTCGTACCCGCCGAAAGCAACACGTCAACAAACTCTTTCGTCACGTTCTGCTGCTTCTCCGCACTCGAACTCGCCGCCAACGTTGTCGACGCACCATTACTCCCATCGTCTCTATTCCTAATGTTCAAATCCTTTCTCCTCAACTGTCTCGCGCACAACCTCAAACTCGCTTCGCGCATCTCCGGAAACCGCTCAAAAGCCACCACGCACATCTCCGTGCACGCGCCCAATGAAGGCGCGTACTTGGACGCCGATAACACGTTCGAAAGCGCATCCGAACATTTCGAGAGCACCGATGCATTCCTGCCACAGCCGTCACCATCCGCCGCGAAGAGCTTCATGCTTTCGCTAAAACATTTCACCATCCGATTCGCGTTTGCCGGATTAAAAGATACCGCCTTTTCTTCCGCGGTTCTCTTTTCCCCGACGAACGAAAAGCTCTCCTCGTCTGAATCGTCGTCGTCGTTCTCGCCACCGTCGCGGCGGTTGTCAGTCGTCGTCGTCTCTTCTCCTCGGCGCAGGCAAATCGTCAGCGCGTTCAATAATATCTGCCACAGTTTCTCCGCGCTCTTCGCTTTCGCCTCTGCCTCTCCTCCTGTTAGGGAACCAAAAGCCTTCCCAAAACTCTTCTTCTTCGTCGTCGTCGTCGTCCCATCGTCGTCGTCCAAATCTAAGACGATCGTCGGTAATACGTTCAGCGTCCACTCGGCGCATAATCGCGCGTTCTCTTCTTCTTCTTCTCTCAATTTCGTCGTCTGAATCGTCGTCCGAAGAATCCTCGTACTTTCCATTTCGCCGCCGAAATGTTCGACGCAAAACTCGAGTTTTTTCTCGAACGATTCTTTCGGGTTGAACAAAAAGAAGCGATAACGCTTTTGGTGCGAACAACAACAACCGTCGTCGTCGTCGTTTACGTTGTCGTTGCCGCGAGGGAGAGGAGGAGGAGGAAAAGGAGGAGGCATTGTGTTTCGTGTGCGAGAAAGCGCTCGTATCTAATGAGGCAAAAACTCTCTTCTGAATTGGAAAAAGTTCACCTCAGAACGAATACCTGCGCGCGGTATACGAAGAGATGTCGTGGCGTCGTTCGTTTCTCTCGTACAAAGAAAAGTACGAAGACACGTACTCTCCTCCTCCTTTTGACGACGTAAACGAGGAGGAAAAGGAGAAGGAGACGAAGAAAAGCGGGGGCATCCACGCGCGGATTTCCCAGTGTTCGAGCTCGAGTGAACTCAAGAAACGGTTGAAGATGAAAGAAGAAGAAGGAGTAGGGGAAGAGGAAGAGGAAGAGAAGACGCGAAGAAAGGACGATCGAGATCCAGTTCCAGAGACTGGGTTTACCATATGGGACGCCTCGTTACTTCTCGCCGCGTATTTGAAGCGAGAGGAGAAGATGGAGCAGTTTTTGGGTGCTTCTGCTGCTTCTGCTGCTGCTGGTAAAACAACGCGCGTGGTAGAACTCGGCGCGGGGACCGGGGCGGGGACGCTACTTCTCGTCGAAAGCGTGGTCGAGAAGATGAGAGAGAGAAACGGTGACGTTCGGTTTGTGGTGACAGATTTAGATGTCGTTTTACATCTTTTGAGGCATAACGTGCGCGAGAGTGGCGCTTCGGAGTTCGTTTCCGTGCAGCGTTTGGAGTGGGGCGAAACGAGAAGAAAGGAGGATGTTGAGAGCGTGAAGACGCTTCTGTCGCCTTCGCGAATAGATCTGGTCATTGGCGCGGATTTGTGCTACACGTCGAACGAGGAAGTCATCAAAAATTTAGCAGATACGGTGAAATTGTGCGGAAGTCGCGCGTGCGTGATGGCGTTTTGCAGAGAGCACAACCCGAGCGCGGTGGATTTGTTCGAGAGTTTGTGCGAGGATACGTTTCGCATAAAAAAGGTAACGAACACTGATCCTTTGTGGCCGGAACACGTGCGCGAGGATTCGGACGATTTTGTCATTTTCGAAATGACGAGGTGCGTCGCTTTGGATGAATGATATCAAATGTATAAATAGTATTAACTTTAGGTGGTACCACACCACGGAGTTTTAGAAGTCTAGATAGAATAGTTTAATTGTACACTCTTGCACCGCTTTAAATCTAATAATAAGTTATTAAAATCATACTTGCGACGATAAACTCGCGGACGAGGAAAAACTGTTCCCGGACGACGATAGGTTGCTCACCGCTCTCGCCGAGTACAACGAAAACAAACCAATCGCCACGAAAACAATCGCGAGCATTTTCTTAAACACGCCCGTAACAGTCGCAAACGACGAGCGAATGTCGCACGTTTGCTCAAACTCAGCCGCGTCGCCGCCAGGTCCGCTCGCTTGCGCTTTAGCTGCAGGATGGATCTCGCTAATCGCCGCACCTAACGTCCACTCCACCTCGGATCCGTTGACATCTTCGGCGTATTCAATCATTCGCAAACCGTTGCTGGAATCGTCGCTACTCACTCCCGCGCTGTATTTCGGAAACCCAAAACCAACCGTGTTGGAATTCTCGTCTATGCTCAACAACGCGTCTAAAAGCGCGACGTCGAAACATCTTCCGTTCAACCTATCCGACGGCGTGTTCGGATCCTTCCCGTCGAAATCAGACGAGACAACGCTCCAAGTCGTCGCGCACAACGATTTCCCCGCGTCCGCTATTTCCAATAGCGTCGGTTTCGGGAACGTCACCAACGACGACGGCATCACGACAGAGATGAAGTGCGTCACGTGATAGAGTAAACTCATGCCCAAAAATTTCTTCGTCTGGCCGACGTCTTCGCTCAACGAGGCTTTCGGCAATCTCATGTCGCCGTTCCCATCTTCCGCCAGCATCTTTTGGATCTGTTTCTTCAGGCCTAACGCGCACTTTTCATACTCCCCGGACCCGATCAAAATTGCATTCGAGGACGTTTTCGCCTCGTACCCGATAAACCCGCACGGATCTCTCTTCTCGCCTCTCTCTGCCAACGCTTCCCGCCATCTCTTTTCCATGTGATTCGCCCCGTAGCCTAAATACGATTTCACGCGCACCGCTTTCCTCAACTGCTCCATGCTCGTAATCTTCTTCGTCTTTCTCATAAACCCACTCGCACTTAGCGTGACAACTTGCGCGGACCCGCCACCGACGTCAATCGCCCCGACCGATTCCTCCAACGGCTTCCTCGCGTTGTTCATCTCTCTAAACAATCGATTCCTCTCCTCCTCCGTCAACCCTCCGAAACCATCGACGTCCGCTCCGATACTCGTCACGTCTACCCCAACTAAATAATTCGCCGCTAACCACGCGTAAAAACCTTCGTCTTCCCCATCGATAGTTTTAAAATGCTTCTCTTCCCGCCCGATGGCGAATCTCGGCGTCGCTTTTCGCGCGACCGAAGCGACGGAACGCCACAACTCTTTCTGCTCCTTCTCCGTCAAAATCCGCATCCCGGCCGTCGCCCAGACGTACAAAGGCACTCGGCTTTTCCCTTCACTCTGCTCTCCTTTCCCAAAACTCGTCGTTATTGGTGACCTCCTCCTCCTCCTTTTCCTCTTCCCGTTCGTCTTCTCTTCCTCTTCAATGGCTTCGATTTTCCGCATCGCGCCTTCCAACATCGGCAGAAGTGCGGTTTCGATGTCCTTTTCGCTCTTCCCGCGCAGAGACGCCAACGGGTGCAAACTTTTCACTTTCTTCCCTACAGTCGTCAGCGAGAACAACCTCGTTTTATCGTCGCTTCCCGACGAACGCATTCCTTCTTCTCCTTCGTCTTCATCATTTGCGGAGTAGTTGACGCGAAACGTGTGCGCGCGACATCCCGTCGACCCGGCGTCGACGAAGACGAGAAACTCCGGAACCCCGACGTCGCACAAGATGTTTCTCTCGTCGCTGTATCCTCCAGTATTCGTCGCGCGCGCCACCGAATTCGCGTTGTTAAACGTGGGGAACTCCTCCGCGAGGAGGAGTAAGTACGCGAGCGCGAGCAACGGCAGGAGCGTCTTCAGACAAAACGACGACGGAGACGTCGACGCCGCGAACGATCCTCCTCCGTTTGTGCTTTTACTCATCGTCGTTCGATTCTGTTTACGTTTCGACGGCGACTCTGGCACGCGATGAGGACGAGGACTGTGATTTAAAGATGATTGCGAAGCAGAAGATGTAGTAAACGCCGCGCTGCTCGAGGACGCTCGGAGCATGTATCCTTTCGTACGCTGCGCGCGCCGGTGTCTTTAAGAGAGAGTAAAGCGATTGGAAAGTGAAGCCACGTTTCCCTGAACAAAGTCTGTCCTCATTACACGCGCGCGGAAAGACACGCGATGAAGCTTCCAATAATCGACGTGAACGCGTTAACTTCGTCCGAGATCACCGCTCGAGTGCGTTTGGCGTGCGAAACGAACGGTTTTTTTATAGTACGAAACCATTCGGTGAAGCAATCCACGGTGCGCGAGATGCACGAAGCGTCGAAACTGTTCTACGCGCTGCCGGTAAAGTTCAAAATGCGTGCGAAACAAAACGCGAACAACCGCGGGTATTCGCCGATAATGGAAGAGAAACTCGATTTGAACGCGAACGGGGACAGTAAAGAAGGGTTTTACATCGGTCGCGAGTGCGAAGACTGGGAGATGGACTTGCCTTTGCGCGGGAAGAATGTTTGGTGGCCACCTGAAGAGGAGGAGGCGAAAGACGAAGACGAAGAAGAGTCCGAGGCGAGAAAAATCGGCATCCGGTTCCGCCTGGCCATGGAACAATATTACGAAGAGATGGTGCAATTCTGCGACGGATTCGTCCCGACGTTTGCGGAGGCGTTAGGGTTACCGGGTTTTTTTGAGGACAAGTTCAAGCCGCACAACGCGCTTTTGAGACCGTTGAAGTACGGGAAAGTGAAGAGCGAAGGGAAACAGTTCGCGTGCGGAGCGCACAGCGATTACGGCGTGCTCACCATGTTGTGGGTGCAACCAGGCTCGGAAGGGTTGGAGATTTTCGACGAGAAGAGCGAGAGTTGGATGCAAGTCAATTTGGGCGGCGCGGAGGAGGAGGGGAAGGAAAGCGAGCGGCCGGATGATTTCATATGTAACATTGGCGATTTGATGCAATTTTGGACGAACGATCGATTCAAATCCACCGTCCATCGAGTCGTAACGGACGGAACGAAAGAGAGATATTCGGCGGCATTTTTTTACGAGCCAAGTTACGAGTGCGAGATCGAACCGATAGTGTTAGAAGGAGAGGAGCCAAAGTACGAGAAAACGACGTTTTTAAAGTACATTCTGGCAAAGTACGACGCGACGCACGAGGCTTTCGACAGCGGTGAAAAAAATGCCTCGAAGAATAAGTGACGAGATGACACCTCGCTTTGAGGATGCATTTTTTATGTGTACAACAATTGTAACGGATTATTCTTACAACAACACGATGTATATAATATTAGCAAAGCTGAGCCGCTCGCGGTGCGCGCAAATTTTGTAAATAAAGCTCAGTCTAAAGTTGGTATGTAGTATATAGGATTTTTATCAGTACATTTCGTCGTCGAAGAAGTGCATTTCTTCGGCTGATTTATATTTGTTCCTCTCTCGGCTGCCGTTCTTCTTCTTGTTCCCGCTTTTCGGCGCAGCGCTCCGGTTTTCCAAGGCGCTTTCAATCGCGTCCGAGTATTGTTTTGGCGGCACTGCCGGAGTCATCGCTGCCGTTATCGTCGCGTCGACTGTAGATTCTTTGCCGTTCGAGGTTTCGTATTCCAAATCTCCGGTGACGTGGTGCGAGAACAAAGGACGCTGCGCTTGCGGATTCTTCATGGACTTTCTCTGCTCCGACTGTATGCGCATCTGCGCGCACACGTCAAACACGCGCCATTCGTCCACTCTCGATCGTCGACAGCACGATTCCAAGAACGCCAAGGTGACGGTGTTCAAACCGACCTCGGCATCTTTCGCTTTATCGAATACGCTCAAGGCGGAGGAGACTTCGTTGAGTCGACAACATTCGTCGATGAGCGCGCCGTACATTTTCGATCGTGGGGTATCTTTTTGATACGGGTTGATTTTTTTCATCTTTCTCGGTAAGTCATCTGCTTCGCTGTTTTGTTTCTCGTAGTATTCCCAAAACTCCATGGCGGACGCGAGATCGCCGGATCGCGCGAATGCTTCCACGAGCGCGCACAAAACGTCCGCGCCAAACAGAGAGGTTTCGGATTCAATCGCAAGTTTCGCCATGGTCTTCGTCTTGCTCATGAAGTCAACCTCTTGTTCGACAACTTCCGCGTTTCGTGCGACGGCTTTGAAGAGAGACCCCATGGCTAACGGACCGAGTTCTTCAGCAACCGTCATCTTTCCGCCAGAATGGTACTTCTTGCGTCTCTCGACGAGATTCCAAGCGTCAGCGAGAAAGCCGTTGTCGGCGCACGATTGTACCAAATCTTGAAATGTTCCGCGGGTTAAGTGATAGTACGCGACTTGTTTCGGTGCCACGGAAGTACTTGTTTTTATCGTCGCTTTCATGCTTTTGTTCTCGTTGTCCGATTGTCTCGAGCGAAGCCATTTGTATACGCGTAAAGCTCGTTCGGGGTATCCGGCTCGGCACAAAGCGCGCACGACGCCTTCGAGCGTGTCGTCTTGAATGGAACCACCGCACTTGATTATAGATTTAAGTTCCGATATGGTATCTTCGACGCGTCCGGCTCGAGAGATGACTTTCACGAAGAGATTGCTACACCAATCGTTCGGTACGACGTTGAATTTGGCCATATCCGCGAAAATTTTATACGCCTTCTCCGCCGCAACGTCAACGTTTTCGCGCTCGACGCTCATGGTCAAGCACCCGAACAAGGCACTTCCGAACGTAACAATAGACGGCGACGCGTTGCTGCTTGTATCTTCCCCAATCTCTTCGATGTTAGAGTACGACTCGATAATAGAATCGTACACATCTAAAGCTTCTTCGACTCGGTGTGCTTTCACGTTTGCATCCATCCACGCCGTGCGCATGAAATCGTTCACGAGAACGTTCGGATCGCGATTGGCTAACTTGTACACTTTCTCGACGTCTGTAAACCGATTCCCGTGCGTTCCTAAAGCAGTAAGCATTAGAGAATACGTGCGTTCCGTTGCGGGCACGTTTGCTCGTCGCATATCGCGAAAGATTGAAATCGCATTTTCGGCGTTGTTACTCGACGTGTGCGATTTCGTCTTCTTTGCGCAGTGTAACAACATCGTGTTGAAAAGAATTTGGTTATCCAGCGTGCTGTTTTCATTCGTTCTGAGCTTCACCGTGTCGTATAAATCCGTCGCTTTCTTTACATCGCCGAGATGAAAGTACAGAAACATAGCCGCACTCGCGACGGAGGACGTTTCGCACACAGATTTGTTCGATTGCTCGAATAATTCCACGCCTTTCGTAGCCATCGCTTGGCCGTTCGCATCGTCTGCCCTCGGTCGACACGCCGTCAACGCAGACGTCAGGATGTGTCGATTCACGGCAAACCCGAGTTTTTGCATTTGTTCGATGATATCCATCGCGGATTCGACGTCGTTTGCGCGCGCATACACAGACACTAAAGCGCTAAAGACTTGCGACGAGACGTTAAAATAATCATCTTTACCGTTGTTGAGTTTGTTCGTTTCGCGAAGTCTCTTCGATTCTTCCTCGTACCTTTGCAAAAGCGGTCTCGTGATGTTCTTCGCCAACGCGACAGCTTTAGCGTTCGATTCGGTAAAAGCCCCGACCGCCAACGATCTTTGTAAACACGACAAGGTTGCGGAAACGATGTATTTGTTCATGTCGCCTTGAACGCTCGGATCCTCTCTCGATCGATTGAATAATTCCAAAGCAAATTCTAAATCCGGTATCGGAGACGCGTTTGCCGCCGCCGTGATAGCCGCACCGTACGTAATCTCCGTCGGCGCTAAGTACGCAAAGTCCTCGGTGAGTTCTTGGAAAATACTTTTCGCAACGTTGACGTTCCTCGCATTCTTTGCCGCCGCGATGACGCCATTGAACGCTCGCACCGCGTCCGTATCGTCTCGAATTCGTTTATCTTTACCTAGTACGTCCACTTTGAACTGACGAAACGTCTCTAAAGCCTCCTCGCAATCCGCGCAGCTCGCGCAACAATCGATGTAGGAACGATACACGATCGCTTTGGGCGTACCATTTTTCTTCATATTCTCGAAAGCTTTCTTCGCATCGTTCAGTCGATTCGCTTTCCCGCACGCTTTTAAAAACGCCGAAACCGTGTATTCATTCTTCGTCAGCGACATTTCAAACGCTTGTCTCACGAATTCAAAGTAAAACGCGTTGTTGTTTTTAATGTTGTTGCTTTGGTTGCGGTTCTTTTTCGCGCTTTTTGTCGTCGACGCGTTCAAATCGAATCCTTCGTCGTTATTCTCCCCGTCTCTCATCTCCCTCGACATTCTCGATATAAACGCATTCGCCAACCGTCCGCCGTCCATCTTATCGTCCCTCGGATCAAACAAACCGTAATACTCCATCATCAACTCAAACGCGTTCGCTTTCGCGCACTGGTCAAAAAACGGCCCGTGGTGTTGCGCCACGTTCATCTTCTTAAAAAACCGAGACTGCGAGTACGACTCCCCCCTGCTAAACTCACTATCATCATCCTCTCGTTCGAGAAAGTACCGCCGCGCGAACCGAAACGCTTGCAAAGGCGCGTTCATGGTCCCTTCCGATACCCGCAACAACCTCGAAAACTCCTCCACCAATTCGTTCTCTGATTTCGCGCTCCATCTCTCCTTCTCTTCTTCCTCCTTCTGTTCTTCGTCGTGCACAAAAATCGCCTCCTCGATGTCCTTCTCCACCGCCTGTTGGAAAAGCACATCTTTCTTCTTGTACTTTTGTACCACTTTATTCGGAGTAGTGGTAGGAGTAAGTGGCGATTGAATCGTCTTCTTGTTCCCGCGTGTGATGTTGGTCTCTTTTCTCCGTCTGCTGTACGTTCGTCTTTTCATCATCAGTTTCTCCATCACGTCGTCGTCCTTTTCGTCGTCCTTTTCGTCGTCGCGTTCCTCTGCGTCTTCGTCTTCGTCGTCGAATACATACGGAGGAGGAGGAGCACCGTCGTCTTCTTCTACAGGGAAAGA
>JGI20151J14362_10000763_pt1 | contig 23826 bp, 13 predicted proteins | sample COG_01_FD_14362 | JGI IMG/M metagenome (IMG submission 14362)
GTGGTCTCCGTCTTGCCCGTACCCGCGGGTCCCGCGGGGGCGCCGCCGAGGAACATGCCGAGCGCCTGGGACAGGGTCACGTAGCAGATGTCCGTGAGTGGCGTGATCACGAGGCGCTCCTTGACGCCGAGGTACTCGTACGAGTACTCAAAGTCCACGTCGCAGATGGAGATGATCACCGTGTTGAGCTCGTTGTTCCAGTAGAAGCGGGCTTGCTTCATCCACTCGAAATCAGCCGGGTCCTTGACTCGCTTCTTGAGCAGGTCCTCGGACGTATCCCTCTGGTGCACGTGGACGGTGATGACAGTCTCGAGATTCTTACGGTCGTTCTTGTCCAGGTCGGGCCGGGTGGTGATGACGATCATCTCCTTCAGGAGCGTCTCCTGCTTCTTGAAAGCCTTGACCATCATGCTCTTGTCCTTCTTGGCACCCGTCAGCGCCGTCTGCATGTCGTTGGTCCACAGGAACTGGATACCGAGCAGCGCGATCTGCGCGGGGAACCCAAAGATGAACTCCTCGAGCTCCTTCTCGAAAACCGCTTCGTTGGCCATCTTGATCGTGGACCGGATGGACTCCTGCATCCCCTCGACGAGCGCCTGCAGCCAGGACTCGATGTTGCCAACCGCCATCACCGGCGCGGGGTCGAGGACGCCGTCGTTCTCCTTGACAAACTTGACGCACTCGTTCTGCTGCGAGAACATCTCGAGCATCTTGGTCTTGTCCTGCTTGTCGAACGTCACCTCCGTGAGCGAGTCGAAGAGGCCGGACTGAAAGTGCGGCGTCACCGACGGGGGATCCGACCCGAGGGACAAAATCTCCAGCAGCGTCGGGTCGGAGACAAAGTAGAAGCGCGGGAACTGCGCGCGCTTGGTGTCGAGGAAGGCGGTGAGGGACTTTTGGCACAGCTCGAGCTGCTCGGTGAGGTACGGGAGCGTCTGCTGCATCTGGTCGTTTTCGTAGCACACCTCGACGACGTTCTTGATGTCACCCGCGGTGCTCACGACTCGCATAAACGCCTTGTCGATGTTGTTAAACCTCTTGGCCTCAGCCGGGAGCTGCTTGACGATGTCGCCGCCGCTGAAGACAGCCTCCATGTACACGTACATGTTCTGCACGATGAGCCACATCTCGACGATTTCGGACACGGTGGACAGCTTGGTGATCCAGTCGTTCACCTTGGACTTGAACGGATTGGAGTATCTGTTGGTGGCCATGCCGCCCAGCTGCATCTGCGCATCCTCCAGCTTCTCGATGAGCTCGCCGGTGGTTGACATCTGCAGGATGACGTCGCCCTTGTGCTTGTACTTGGTAAACTCGAAGATCTGCTCGGACCATTCCTCGTCGACTTGCTCGAGCTTCTGCTCAATCTGAGCCTCCTTCACGGCGCCGCCCGCGAGGTCCTCAACCTCTTCTTGCTGCCTGAACATCTTGAGATCGATGAGCGTGCCAAACTTGAACACAGCCTCGCCGAGGTCGAACGTCGTCTCGAAGAGTTCTTGGAGCTGGGTCCAGTGCCTCGGCCTCATGTCCTTGCTGCACAGGAGGTGCACCAGCGGGAGGGTCCCGTCGAGGAACTCGTCAATCTTCTTCTTGCAGTCGTTGTACGCCGGCCAGTCCTTCAGCGACTTGGGCAGGTACTTGCTCTGCTGCTGGAAGATCTTCATCTTCTCCTCCATGCCGTCGATCCCGTCCTTCACGTCGGACCACAGCACGTCAGCGTAGTCGTCCATCGTGGCGTTCACCTCCGAGTAGAGCGAGTAGAGCTTGTCGAGCATGTCAATCTCTTTCTCAATCTTTTCGAGCTCGGGGTACGGCGTGACGTGCAGCCCGAAGAGCTCCTCGCCGCTTCGGTAGTTGTCCCACTTTCGCTTCCGCACCGCGAACGTCGTCTGGAAGTTCTTCAGGCGCTCCACAGCCTCCATGGGCTCCAGCCCCGGGACGGACGGGCCGTTGGCGTCCCAGTCCTTGCCAAACTCCGCGGCGTCAACCACGAACAGCTTCACCTCCTTGATGAGCTCCCGCTTGAACCCAACCTGCAGCCGCGACAGGTTCTCGGCGACGGACTCGGCGAGTGATTTCATCTTGCCCCAGCCGTACCGCAGCTCGGAGACGGTCTCCGTCTCCTCCTTGGGCACCCGCACTTCGTACCTGCCCAGGAGGGAGTAGATCTCCTCAATCGGCGTCATGAGCGTGTCCAGCTCGGACTCCTTCTCGCGAATCTCCTTCAGCACCGACATGGTCACGCGCACATCCTCCAAGTCCTCAGCCTTGCGGTTCAGCTTGAGCGTCGTCGCGTGCATGTACTCGTGAAGCGCCTCGAGCTGTTCCTTACCCTGAGAGTGCATGTTCTTCGCAAACTGCGATTTCCACGCCGCAGCCTCCGCCTTGAGGGAGTACTTCAACGGCTGCGTCTCCAACGACATGGCTCCGATGTTGTGCACGGGCGCGATGGACTGGATCTGCTTCTCGATGTCCATGTACTTCTTGAGCTCGTTCTCGAAAGCCTCGAGGCTCGGGTTGGTGTTCATGAACGCGGTGTACGCCGCCTGCAAGTCGTCCATGTAGAGAAAGTCGAATCGCGTAAACGTCTCGATGTACTCCATGACCTGCGCCTTGGTCCCTTCCATGGAGCCCGTGAGGAGCAACACCGATTTGACGATCTCCTTGTCCGCGGCGATCCACTTGAAGTAGTTGTCGTTCGGGACGACGGTGCCGGTGGACGCGCGACGGTTCATCTTCGAGTCGCACAGTTCACCCTGCGCGGTGCCCTGCCCCCACATGTGCAACGATTCGCTAACCTTGAGGATCTTCTTCGCCACGCTGTTCACCGCGGACTGGATCGCCTCCAGCGGCGGGTTCATCGTCACCGTCGGCACGGTGAGCTCCACGTCCACGTCGAAGAACGGCCGTTCGACAAATAAGAACCCGCCGGATGACCTCGACCCGAGGCGCTTCTTCATCGACGCAAAGCCGCGTTTCGTCGCGGTGAGAATCGCCTGGTACATGAGCTTGGCGTAGTGGTGCGTGAACTCATCCACCGCGACGTCCTCCAGCTCAACCTCGGGGTTATCCCGCGGGTACTCCCGCATCATCTCGCACAAGTCGTGGACCCCGCGCTCAATCTCCACGTTTTTAACCACGAGCTCCTCCGTCTGCTGCTTGATGAAACGCGCCTGGGTGGTCTGGAACTCCTCCACGGTGAAGCTCTGGTCGTCGGGGAGGTCGGTGAAGCTGGTCTTGGCCACCACCTTGAGGTTAGCCTCGATGCGGTTGTCGATGGCGTCGTTCATCTTGCCGATGAGCTCCTCGAGCCGGCCCAACGATTTGTGCACGTGCATCAGGTACCCGTCGATGTTCATGCTGGTCCACGTGAGGATGTACATGCCGGGCGCCAGCTTCTTCTCCAGGTCGTCCAGGTGCGGACCCAACAAGGGCTTGGCGACGGGTAAGATGGCGGACATCACCCTGTCGTACTCCTTGAGCGCGTGCGACAGCTGGTTGTAGTAACGCTTGAACTTGTCCTCCTGGAGCAGCACCATCTTAGCGCTCTCGGGAACCTCGATGCCCATGCGCTGCAGGTACTTGGCCTCGCGCATGAGCTGCGAAATCTCGCGGTCAAAATTGACCAGCAAGTTGCCAGTCTCCGGGTGCCTCACGATGAGCGTCGCCTGCAGGCCAGCCTTTGAGGTCTCGATGCTCTTGGTCCACGCCTGCAGCCAGAGCGTCTCAAACGCCACCAGCGCCTTGGCCACGGTGTTATACGTCTTAACCACGCGTTTGCTCTCCTTGCTGCGCATGATGGCGTCGTTCTGGCTGAACTTACGCATGGGTTCCTCGATCCGTCGGAGCAGTTGACGCGCCCACATGATGTCGCCGGCGACGGGCGGCGCGTTGCGGGGAAGCGCCGGTCCGTGCTTGTGCTTTTCGTAAATCTTCTGCACGGCGTCTAGGTCCAGGGAGTAGTTCTGGAAGATGACCATCCACTTATCTTCGAGGTCCTGGCGCAGGGAGTCCCTCTGGAGGATGCTCTGGAACTGTCGAAGGAGGTTGAGCGCCTGCTCCGTGGAGGTGATCTCCCTGAAGCTGGCGTTGACGAAATCCTGCAGATTCGTCTCGAGCTCGTGCACAGAGACGTTGAACTCGAGGTAGTCGCGATCAAACTGGTTCTTGGCAAAGTCCATGAGGTCGTACGGCTTGCGCTTGAACTCCTCACGACTTTGAAGAACGCCTTGATCGGCGCCACGAGCCCGTCGATGCTGTTCTTCTCGTTCAGAGTGGTAAACTGCTTGATCGTCGTGAACATGTCCAGCAACTTGCTGACGCGCTTGCCAAAGAGGTTAATCTTGGCGAAAATCTGGTCCTCGTCAAAGTCAAACTGCCTTCCCTTCGGGTTCTGCTCTAACCGGTCCTTCGTCGCCATGTACTCCTCGGCGTATCGAACCTTCACCTTGTTGCAGAGCTCGAGCCGCGCCAGCATCTCGTCCCGGTTTTGTTGCCACAGATTCCCCGGGGCGACGATGTACTCGCGCATGTTGACAATCATCTGGTTGGATATCTTCTTGAACAGCGTCGTCATGCGCTCGCTGGTGCTGTAGTACCTCGCGATCGTGTGCATCATCTTGACGTTGTTCATCAGGCCCGGGATACCGTCCAGGATCTGCCTCGGGTCCCCTTCGTAGAGCGGCGTCATCGAGTTCTCGAGGGTGGTGAGGTACTTGACGTTATCCTTGGACTCGTTGGACGCGTCGGTGACCCTCATGTCCACCGCCTTCCACCGTTTGTGCGCCTGTGACCTGCCCGCCATCGACACCCCGAGCACCAGCCGGCATTCCTTCCCTTTGAGCTGCTCGGTGATGGAGTTGAACTTGGCCATCCGACCGCGCCAGTATTCAACCTCCGTGTCGGGGCCCGCATCCTCCTTCGCGCTCATCGCGTAGGACTCCTCGGACGCGTCAAGCAACGCCTCGGTCTTATCGCACCAGTCCGTCAAGATCGTCTCGAAGTGCGCCGCGGTGCTCGGGTCCGCGGACGCGTCCGAGAAAGCCTGCGGCTTGAGGTCGATCGAATTCACGTACTTTAGATCTGGCGCGATGAGTTCCACACCCCCTTGCAGCGAGTGCGCCGCGCTCGTCAGCGTATCCCCGAACCTCTGCACGCCGATGACGCAGTCGTACGCGCTCTCCCGCGACGTCTTACCCCACTCCTTCTGGGCCTTGAGCACCGGCGCGTAGAGATTGGCGACTAGGCTCGCGAGGGTGTCCAGGACGCCTCCCCGGATCTCGCCGCTGTATATGTCATTCTCCGGCGACTTGTCGCTCACGCCCTTCGGGTTGGTTCGCNCCAAGTACAACGCTTTGTCCCGCAACGTCTCCACGTCGCCGTCGGTGACGAACAGCTTCGGGGGTTCGCCCGCNTTCGGGATGAACTCGCCGTCGATGTTTTTCACCTCGGGAACCTGGTAGTAAAACAGGAGCTTGGGCGGGCCTTCGGGCTTGTAAAACTCGAGGATCTGGTCGTGGTACCAGCTGTGGATGGTAGATGAAGTGTGCGTGATGTCAGGGTGAGCGTGTGGGACGGCGCGTCGGGGTTCGGGGGTGGATCGGGGACGGTGTGGGACGGGCACGGGATCGACAAAAAGTCGCCGGTTGGACGCGTGTGAGGATGATGGGAGGCGATGGCGGGGGGCACGGACCTCATCCCGCGCGTGGCATCGTCCTTGCTGATGTCGAAGCATTCAGCCACCTGGATCGTATCGGGGTGGAGGGGTGGGAAGGTCAGGTTCCGGATCGAGCGCGGCGAGTTTTGGTCGGGTGGTCGAGATCGGGCCCGCGACGAGCGGCCCCGCCGGCGTCCCTTGGTTCTCACTGGGCGCCCGGGGCGCGAAAGATGCCGGAAATGGAAGCCCATCGCGCGACCGAAACGCGCGCGATGGCATCCCACGCGAACGTTCCATCGTTAAAAACACGCGGGTTTCGGATCCGTGTACAGTGTCCGGTGCTCAATCCGCGCGCCTACGCACCTTGCCGGCGATGTACACCGTCCTGGCGTCGCCCATCTCGGCCGTCCACGCGTGTGGGCCCGGCTGAAAAACTCAGTTGTTTACCGAGAACACCGCGCCCGGTAAACGCGCCCAATCGACCCCGGGCGACACTCCCTCCGCGTGTCTCCCACTTAGTTCGAGCGAGGACGCCTCTCACTCGTTTCGCACTCGGCGTAGACCCGTCGGTTAAACCACCGGGAGGGTCTGACGCCCGTCAATGCGGGCCCGTACCGTCGGTCCTTGCGCCAGAAGCGAGGCTCCGAGACGAAAGCGAGACGGATCGAGCAAAATCGTGTCGAGCAAAATCGTATGAGGCTTAGTTAGAATATTTCATGCCAAACAGATCTAAGCGAGCAAGCAGTCACAAAAATAGCACAAATAGCAAATACCCAAATGGCGTTTCCCACGTGGAAAGTTCATACGTTGTTGGGTGCCCTCGGGTGCCCATTCCAACCGATACTGAGACTCATAGCCAAATTATGCCAAATTGCCAAAAAGTCAACACGCTGGCACGGATAAGTTCTCAAAATTGGCATCTCTCGGTGGTGACGTTCTCCGCCGATACCCTGAAAGTGAGTAAGGCTGCGCGCGTTTTGCACATAGGTGGGCGCGCACGCGAGCGGGCGACGGAACGTTCGGAGGCGAAGAACGCTCGTTCACATCGCGGATACATCGAAGTCGCGTCCTACACTACCGTGCGGGCACCGCATCGCGCGAGCGGGTCGTTCTCCGTCGGTCGGCGTTGTTTGCAAAATCCACAACTGGACTTTTCAACTTCGGGACTTTTACCTCGGAGGAAGCGGGTGGACATGGTGGCGGCTTCGAAGAACGGCGCGGATGCCGGCGCGAACAAGGTACGAGTCGTGTCATCACCCACCTGGAGATTACGTCTGAGGCGCCGAACGGCGTCCGAAGTCATCGCGCCGTGTACACACCGCGCATTTCCGGCATTCTCGGAACGCACCGGCGACGCACCTGCTGAGTCGGCGTCGCGGCCCCAGATCCAAACACGTCGCACCGACTCTTCCCACTTCCCAAACCACCCTTTGATCCGTCAGCTGACCCCGACGTACTCCGTATGTAACCTTCCCGAACCATCGCAGGACGATACCATCGATAAACGCGCCGCCGCAGCGCACGAGCAGGTGTTGTGCCGCCAGAGCACCGTGGAGTTCATCTCCTCGCTCCTCAAGGGCACCGACACCCCGGACGAACCACTCCCTCAGCTCTTCGACGGGCTGCCGTCCAGCGTCAACGACTTCGCCGCGCTCGCGGACCCGAGCCACGCGTTCTCACTCACGCACACGCACGCCGGCAGCACCAGCACGCTCGGCCCGTTCATCGATAACATGATCACCGAGCAGAACCGGAAAGCGGCGGCGGAGAGAGCGGGGCGGGCGCGACGGATGGGACCGACGCACCGCGTGGGAGCGAGCCCGCCGGTGAGCGCGCTGAAACGACCACGGGGCCCCGCGCCGACGTTATCGCCCGTGGGTCCCATCGGGTACGCACACGAGCAGCTCCACGCGCACCAGAATCAGAAGCGTGCGCGGCGGATCAACAGCGCACCCGCGCGGGCGGGTCCCCCGACTTTCTATCCCGCCGCGGTGGACGCGGCGCATCTGATGGGCCACGGCGCGCGGCCGCGGGGGTTCATCGACGGGGTACCGACTCAGAACAGGCAGGGCGTGGGGGTGTCGAACAGTGTCGGACATGTGTCGGACAGGGCATCGCCCGTGACGGTGATGGGGCGGAACGCGGCTTCGCCGTCGGCGTCTTCGTTTGGTGGCGCGGCGGCGGCTCCTCAGGCGGCTGCTCAGGCGGCTCCTCAAGCGGCACCCGCGGCGAAGGCGGACAAGCCCAAGGCGAAGAACCCCAAGCGCGCGGATAGGAGACGGACCATCGCGCGGTTCACGACGGCGATCCTCCGTGCGGGCGGGTCCAACGCGTTCATCGCTCGCGACGGGCTGGGGTACCGCAAGGCTTTCGACCGATTTTTGGTTGAGACGTACGGGGATACCTTCGCGGAGGGTGGGTACTGGTACGAAAACGCCCGCGTCGAGCCGTTTTTCAGGGTGTTGTTCCACATCGCGACGGACGGCAGGGTGCAGCTCGACCCTGACGCCGTGAACGCGCTGTTTTGCAAGCGGGAGAAGAGGCAAGCGGCGGAGTGGCTCCTGGACGAGGAGGAGCTCTCAAAGTTTGGCGTCACGGCTACTCACCTGGCGCAGATCTTCGAGGGTCCCCCCTCCGTCTCCCCCACCGGCTACCCTCGCGGGACCCCGCTGGCGATTCCCACGGATGCGGAGCTGGACGGAGGCGCGGTGAAGATGTCCGCGTCGGCGGCGGCGGCGAGCCAAGCGGCCCAGCAAGCCGCCCAGGCGCACCAGCAGCAGCAGCACCACTCGGGCCATCACGACTCGCACCGTCACGACCAGTACGCGCCTCACGCGCCCCTCGCGCACCCCATGTACGGCGGCGGCGGTTCAGGTCACCACGGCCACTACGGAACCATGTCACAGGACACGCACGGCGGCTACCACGGAGGGTCCATCCCAGTCGCGCACACGGTCAACAGCGGGCACGTCAAGGAGGAAAGTTTTCACGCCTACGGGTCCCACCACCCCGGGCACTACAACCCTCACGTGGGCCACCCGGGCGGCGGCCCGCACCCCGGCCACCACAACCCGTACGGAGGGATGGATGCCGGGAACGGATCAATGCCCGGGCACATGTTCCCGCCGATGCACATGGGAGCGGGCGGGCCTTACGCGCATCCCGGTCAGCACCCGGGCCACGATCCGTCGAGGGTGCACTCTGGGTACGGCGGCGGTCCGGTGGAGATGGGCATGAACGGAAGCGGACCACGGCGGCAGTACTCCAGTGACCTGAGTCGGCTGATGTCGGAGTTCAACGCGAACCCGTCGAGCAGCGATGACTTTCTGAAGTCGTTCCTGCAGAGGACGGCGTCGGAGCTGGATAACCTGGCGCAGCTCGGGTCCAAGTGAGGGTGAAAAGAAGAAGACGCTTTGCGCCACTTGTCAAATGCGTTGGGAACTTCCACGACGAATGACCAAAAGCTGCACTTGGAAGTTGCACGAATGCTCTTCCTGAGGTGATATCATCTCCAAGTGTTTGAGTTTCCATTTGGTGTCATTCGTCGTGGACGTTCTGGTTGGACAAGTGGCGAAAGGCGTCGCAGGCGACGAGCGAATTGATTTTTTGGAGTGTGACCCACGGTAGGAGCGGTCCACCCACTGCAGTATATTACGCGCACTACAGAGCAACGCTGCACACATAATACACGTAGAATTGTAACGCAAACGACCACGATTCGGGAGTTATCACTAGTCTCAGTGTCATTGCCAGTCGACTACGGGGTTGGACAGTGTACCGACCCCGCTGACGGTGACCTCGCACACGTCTCCCACCTTCAGCCACCCCTTGGGATCCATGCCGGCTCCCACCCCCGCGGGCGTCCCCGTCGCGATGATATCCCCCGGCCTCAGCGTCATGCACCGACTCACGGTCTCGATGAGCGTCCTGATGTCGAAGATCATCTGGCCCGTGTCGCTACCCTGCCGCCGCTCACCGTTCACCGTGGTTCCGATGAGCAACTTCTGCGGATCGCATCCACCCTGTGAATCCACCAGCGCGCGCTTGGGCACGATCCACGGGCCACACGGCGCGAACCCGTCGAATGACTTGCCCAAGTACCACTGCTGGTGCCGTTTCTGAACATCCCGGGCGGTCACGTCGTTCATCACGGTGTAACCAAAGACGTGATCGAACGCGTCTTCTTTCGCGATGGCCTTGCCGCCTTTCCCGATGACGACGCCGAGCTCACCTTCGTAGTCCACCTCGTGCGTGACGCCCTCGGGAAACACGATACCGCCGCCCGGGCCGGTCACCGCGGTGGGTGCCTTGGTGAAGATGATCGGGAGAGCTGGGGGTGCGGTCTTGGATATGCCCGGCATGTGCGTGTCAACTTCGCCGACGTGCTCGAGGTAGTTCTTGCCGACGCACACGAGACTCGGCGGGTTGGGTATGGGCGCGAGGAGATCGACTTGGGTGAGCGGGATCGGGTCCCCGGCGCGTTCGCGCTCGAGGAGATCGACCGGGTCGAGGCCGTCGGTACCCCCCGCGGCGTGCATCGCGGCGACGAGCTGGGTCATCCCGCGAGGGTACTTGGATCTTGGTATGGGCCAGAGCCATTGGCCGCCCTCGACGATGCCGACCTCGTGCGCGTCCGGGTCGGTGAGGTCGGAGGGTTTGGCGGCGCCCTTGCGCGTGAACGTGACGAGCGCGACGGCCGGCGGGGGACCGGGCTGGACGATGGGGCCGGGCTGCGCGGCGAAAGCGCGGACGCAGCGGCGATGGGCGTGATGTTGGATCATCTGCCCGGGCTGTCGTCGTAACGTCGTCGTCGGCGCCGCGGTCGACACGTGCCTGGCGGCGGGGCGGACTGATGCGGATGCGTGCATCATGGAAGAGGAACGGCGGGCGAATGATCCGAGGAGGCGTTGCATGGCCGATCGGCGACGGCGTCGCCCTTTATGAAGAGCCCGCGTCATCGTCAGATTTGTCAACTCGCGTGAGAAAAAATAAGTGCTAATTGTTGAATCCACGTCCGCCCGCGTTCGGCTCTCCGGTCTGTCGGCTCATCATCGGGCGACGGTTCAGCTCGCACTGGAGCCTTGGAACCGCCGCCTTCACATCACCATCACCGGGGAGCGACGCGTGTGGACGTGCCTGTTCGCTAAAACCCGCGGGGTGCCCTCACACGGTACCGTCCGCCACACCCCTGGAAACCTGCACCTTCCCTTTGACCGCATCCTTCGTCGTCGCGTTACAACCCACGGATATCGCCACGTCGTTCGCGAGCGACTCGATGGACTTTGGGGCACAGCACGCCGGCGCGAAGTAGTACATGGGGAGGCACTGCTTCACCCTGGGCGCCCCTTCGATCTCCGCCCAAGTCTGGTACATGCCCGCGAATTTATGCTTGAACACAATCTCCTCGTTGGGAAACTCACGCTCCAGCCTCTCCCGAATGGCCCGCTCGAGATCCCGTTTCTTCATCTCGACGTGCCCCGCGATGGGTCAGGTTGCCAGGATGACAACCTTACGCGGTTTACCTCCGCCGGTATCCGGCGCCACCTTCGACATCGTTGCCGAGGGGCGAATAAAAAATGAAGTGCTGAGCTGGAGCCTTCAGTTTACATTTTTGGTAATTCGTGTCCAAACGCCCGAAGCGGCCTATTACTCGTCGCGCTCCTCGCAGAACTCCACGATCCTCTCGCTCACCTCCAGCACGTGGTGGAACCCCATCCGCCCCTCCCAATTTCCATCGTCCTCATCGCACTCCGCCAGCCTCGCCTTCGCCCACTCCGCGGCGGGTTTGACGCTCTTCGACAAAATCTCATTTTTGCGAATCCAAGCTCCGCTCGGCGGTTCCATCCGCTCCACGTTGCACCCCTCGCGCATCAACACGAACCTCAGCGCGTTGAGCGCGGCGCCGATGACGTCCGCGGCGCAGGCGCTGTCGGCGAGCCACGGCGCGGCGCGTCCCGGTTTCGAACCCGGGTCCAACGCGAGCGCGATCTGCGCCTCCACCGACGCCACCGCGGCGGGTAAAAACGGCCGCTGCGGCTCATCCGGCTGTTTCTCGCCAGCCTTGCCCGGCCACGCGCGCTCCGTCTCCTTGGTGACCAGCGTCAGTAACATCGCCGCTACCGCGCTGGACGGCGGTGGGGCGTCCAGGCACTGCCGTAGCACGTCCAGCCGCCGCCTCGGCCTGTGCAGCGCCAGCGCCCTGACAAACCCGAGTCTGGCGCTCTCCCTCGCGACCGAATCAGCCGTCCTCGCCATCACAACCTGCAGCTTACGCATGAGCTCGTGACCCGCGACGCACCCGTCCTCCACACCGCACGGCGCCCTGCGAAACGCTAGCGCCGCGAGCTCCAGGCCCGAGCTGAAATGCGTCGGGGATCGTTCGGAAGCGATCAACGCGTTCGCGAGGGGCGCGATTTGAGCGACTGTTAAATCGGTGCACCCGTCGCCGAGGGGGCCGCCCGGTTTCACCACCTCGGGCCACGGCGTGGTCTCCTCACATTCCACCAGCCACCTCCAGACGATGAGCGCGGTCGCCACGTAGGACACGGTGGTCTTCGTGACTGCTGACGTGTCGCTTTCGTCCAATCCGATTGGCTCGTTCCCGGTTTCCACGTTACACGCGAAATCTTTAAACGACAGCGCGTGCCGTAAATCCCCGAGTCGTTCCAGCACCCAATCGTGGTCCGGGTGCGTGCACAGCCGTCCCCGAGTGTTCGGCCGGAACAGGTGCCTCGGATCCAGCGCCAACGCCTTCATCCCGTCGGCTAAAGCGTACCCTCCGTCTCTTTGCCCGTACGTGGCGTCGACGGCTGCGTGAAAAAAAGGTCCCACGCCGCCGTACCCGACTCCCGGGCCGTGGTGCCTCCCTTCGTCCCCCTCGTGCATGTTCTCCGTCACGAACCGAGCGCACCGGCCGCACAGCTGTGCGAGCTCGGCGACGACGGGCGCGGCGTCGGTGACGAGCGCCGTCGGTTTCTTCGCGCGTCGAAGTAACGTCGCCAGCATCGCGCACAAGGAACCGGTGAGCCTCCATCCCCTGTGCCGGACCATGGGCTCGTGCCTCGTGCCGTCGTCGTCGTCGTCGCCGTCGATCTCTTTCCGTGCGCGCGCGACGCGGGACTGCAGCGCGCCGAGGGCCATCACGAACATGTCCCGTGGTCCGCACGACTCCGCCAAGGCGTCCACCAGGCAGCACGCGCATTGCTCCGCCATCGGATCGTCGATCGCGTCGGCGCACTCCATGAGCGGCGTGAGTATCTCCACACCGAGAACATCCAGGAGCTTCTTCGTGGCGTCCGGCAGCGTCGGGCGGTCCACGTCGAAGGATCGCAATGTCGAGCGTTCGCGGCCGAGCGCCAAGGCAGTCACCGCGACGAGCGCGTCCGTCGCCCCGACGTCGTCGCATCGTCCAAAGTTGTACTCGCTGCAGATCTCCTCGAGCGCGATGCTGAACTCCTCAGCCACGGCATCGTTGCGTGCGACGTCGGTCCACCCCTTGGACGCACACGCGTCCATCGCACGGGTGATCTCATCCTCGTCGATCATGGCGTCCCCACGGGCGGCGCCTTCGCCACGACGGCTGTGGGCAAACGGAGCGACGCTTCGACGTATTTTAGTTAGGGTGCAGGTTGAACTGAGATCATAAAAAAAATGAAGGCGACAACTAACAACGCACATAACTCTTAGTTCTACATCCTCGTGAGCATGATGTCCACGAGCTCCTCCTTGCTCACCTTACCGTCCTGGTTCCTATCCGCGATCGCCAGCATCTGGTGCGCCACCACACGGGACGCCGCGTGGGGCAACCGAGCGGATAACATCGAGAGCACCTCCGTTTCGTCCAGCGAACCGTCGTGATCCACGTCGGCGTCGTCGAAGAATGCGTCCACCTCCTCCCTGGTCACGTCGCCGTCCCCGTCGCCGTCGGAAAGCGCCCTCCACGCCTTGTCGCAGAAGTGTTTGACCAGGATTGGCAGCGCGGGTGAGCCGGCGTCGTCGGGCGGGATCAAATGCGGGTTCTCGGCGGCGTACTTTTTGAGCACGGGATTCACCGTCACCATGTACGCGTCGACGAGGAGCGAATACATCCGTTCGGGGTCGAACGCCTCGCCTTTGACCGTTACTATCCGGTGCCCACCGTCCACCTCGATGCCCTCGTCGCACTGGAAGGAATCGGCATCCTCTTCCGGCCAGTTGGCGCGGGACGAGGACAAAGCTTCGGACATGGCGGCGCCGACGACTTTGATGACGACGTTTGAGCTCGGGAAAGGGCACTCCGCGTTGAGATCCGCGTATGTTATCGTCCCGTCGGTGTACACGCGCTTAGCGCGAACCCCGCCCGAGTTCATGAACGCGGCGTCGGCGCCCACGACGTCGCGCATCGCGGTCGCGAGCAGCGTCGCCATCGAGCTTATCCCGCTCCGGACGCCCACGGACGAAAGGGGCGGGTCGGATACTATTTTGGTCAGCGTGGCCACCTCGAGCTCCTTGGCCGGTTCGAGCCACCGTTTCGCCGCCGCGGACGCCTCGGGGCACGGGACGTACGTCGGGGTCCACTCGACGGGGGGTTCGCCTTTCTTTTGTTTGGGCGGCGCGAGGCGTTTCTTGGCGACGGTGATTTGCGGAGGCGTCCCGCGCGGCGCGTCCTCCGGCCAATACAGGTCGACGATCACGACAGTCTTGGCATCTTCGCCAGCCTTTAAGACGACGCATCCGTCCACGGACTCGTCGAACTCGCCGTGATCGTGCCCGCCGAGAACAAGTGGGAAGTGGCCTTTCCTGGCCAGCGCCAGGTCGTCGGGCATGTCCTGATGGGTGAGCGGGACGATTGCGTCCCCGTCTGGGCAATCCGCTTTGGCGATGGCCACCGCGTCGTCGACGGCGTCGAGGACCGGTACGATCCCTGCGGCGTGTCCCCCTAACGCTCCGTCGCGGTAGAGGCTCGCGTTCTCGCCGCCTCCGACGTTGAGCCCGAGCATGACGAGGGACCGCCCGCCCTCGAGGTTGAAGACGTGGTGGTGTGGGCACTCGGGTTCGTTCGCGTCGGGATCTTTGCCCCATCCGGGCATGTTGGAGTTGAGCCAGACGCCGTTGAACTCTTCTATTCTTCTCTTTAAGGAGAGGTACGGCACGTCGCTCTCGTGGTTACCGAAGCACACGGCGTCCACCGGCACGCGGTTCATCATGTCCACCATGCTCACGCCGTGGTCCAGCGACGATAGCAGCGACGGACCTAGGAAATCGCCGGCGAGGGTCGTGATCACGTTCGACCGGGGCAGGTCCCCGGACTCGACCGCGACGGCCGTCTTGAGCGCGGGGAGGTTATCGAGGACGTAGACATCGTTGACATGGAAAATACGTGCACGGCAGCCTCCCATCGTTGGTTGTGGTGGGGTGGATAGAGCGGCTGGGTTGTGTCGGTCGGCCCCGATTGGGATTCTTCGACATCAGATTCATTTCCGAGGTGCCCACGAAAAACTCCGATATCCACCGCGTCTGGCGTCAGTGCGCGGGTCACCATGGCCGCATCGACCGTATCGCTGGCGCTCCCGGCCGCGGGGATCTCCCCGCATCGGTTCGGCGTTAACCGCCGCCGGACGGCGCGTTTCGCACAGCGCGCTCGTGCTCGGAGGGTGCTCACCACACGCGCGGAGGCCACGACGTCATCAGATGCAGAGCGCGATGCGTTTGTCCTACGCGCGTCCCTGGCAACGTCCCCGACGCCCCTCGCGTCGTTGATGAACGAGCCCGACGCGTCCAAGGCGTTCGATGTCGTGGTATGGGGCGCCACGGGATTCACCGGAACCCTCGTGACGCGCCATCTCGCCAAACACGCGCCGTCCAACCTCCGCATCGCCATCGCCGGTCGATCCGAGACGAAGCTCTGCAGCCTCGTCGGCTCATTAGTCGAACGCGGCGACTCCGACGTGCTCCTCCCGATGCTCCAGGGCGACGCCGCCGACCTCACCGACATGTCCGCGCTCGCCAAGGTGGCCAGATGCGTCGTCTCAGCCGCGGGGCCGTACGGAGAACTCGGAGGCGTGTTGGTCGGAGCGTGCGCGAACGAGGGAACGCACTACGCCGACCTCACGGGCGAGCCCGGATGGATGCGATCCATCATCGACGCACACGACGCCACCGCGCGTGCCACCGGCGCGATGATCGTGCCGTGCGCGGGGTTCGACAGCGTGCCCGCCGACGTCGGCTCCTACGCCGCGGCGGTCGAGTTGCGGAAACGATTCCCGGCCGCCGAGGTGAAATCTGTGAAGTCGTTTCTCACCAAGGTCTTAGGCGGCTTCAGCGGCGGGACACTGGCCACCGGGTGGAGACTCGCGGAGGACGCACGTGAGCGAACGAGTTTCTGTGACGTGGACGGCTTGGTGCCCAACGCGGTGCCCGGGACGACGAATAAACGCCAAAAACCTTTGGCGTTTTCCGAGCTGGATCCAATCTATGACTCCGACTTGAACGCGTACGCGACCATGTCTCCCTTTGCGCCGTGCGACGTCAAGGTTGTCCGCCGCACGGTGTCGTTGCTGAATGATCCCGACTCGGAGGATACCGATTGCCCGTACGCGGACCTTCCCGAGTTTTGCTACGAGGGCAAGTTGGCGGCGTTTGAGCTCGGAACACCGATCGGCTGGATCAGTTCCAAGGTGACGGCGTCGCTGGTGGAGGCGGCGGTGCGTGGCGCGGCGGACGATGTCACGCGGGTGAAGATGAAAGATGCGCTTCCCAAGCCGGGCGAGGGTCCGCCGGAGTGGTTCAGGAACGCGGGGTTTTGGGAGATGCGTTTCAAGGCTGAGGTGAGTTTCTTTTACTTGTAATTCTCGTAGCACTACGGGCAATGAGATTGACATCGTTTTTGTTTACAGGGATCTAATCCGGGTGAGGTGGTGTGGACCGCCATGCGCGGCGGCGGGGACCCTGGGTACGCGGACACCAGTCGAATCCTGGCGGAGGTTGGGACGTTACTCGCGATAGAGACAATGGACGGGGGAGCGTTGAGCGGGAGACGCGGCGGGGTGCTGACCCCGGCGGCGGCGTTTGGCGACGTCATCCTACCGCGGCTGGAGCCGCACGGCATAACGTACACGATAGACGGGGATGCGCCGCAGGGAGTCTGGTTCTCGCTCCCGAAATAGAGGTGTTGGCATTAATTAATACCTTCGAAGGTACATTACAACGAGAGACGTGTCGCGACGTGACTAATTAGTCCGCCTTGGACAGCGCCGTGTCCTTGGCGACGCTCCTCGCCGCCTTACCCAACACCGGCCCGAGTGCACCTGCGCCCAACACCACCCACGGGAACAACGCCGTGCTGGTGAACGACGAGAGACACACTCGACCCGCCGCGGCTCCCGCGCCCGCCGCCGCCCCCCCGCTTGAAGTCGCTCCCAACGCCGTCTCCAGCAAACTCTGCACGTCCACTCCCGCCTTGAGCGCCACGTAGAAGATGACCATGGTGACCGGTCCGATGAGGTTCTTGGCGGCCATGTACGCGAGTCCGTACTTGTCCGTCAGGGACCTGGCCTCCGTCGCGAGTTTTGACCCCGGCGTCTCTTTCGTCGGAGTCTCATTTCCGTCGTTTTTATTCGCGGAAGATGCGACCGCGTTGGACTCTGGACTCCCTCGTCCCGTCTTCTCGTTCACGAACCGTTTGAACGCGGCGAGCGCGTCGGTCCCCGCGTCGATGAGCGCGGTGACCTTCACGCGCGCGAGCTGCGGCCACCGCCGTGTCATGTCCGCCGCGACGATCGCGTCCAGCGCCAGCCGTGGGGCTCGAAGCGGGCCTTTCGCCAGCGCGTACGCGAGCACAAAGTCGGCGTCGACGTTCACGGACGCCGCGGTGTACATCGCGAAGAGCACTAACGCTGACCCGAGGTCGCATATGAAGAACGCCAGCAGCGTCCATCCCGGGGCGGTGTCCAGTCCCTCGTTCATGAGCGATACCCACCAGGCGTCGGGCGCGTCGTCGTCGCCGCCCGTGCGCATCTCGAGGTCCACCACCGGGTCGTCGTCCCAGGAGGCGGACGCGTCGCACGCCGCGGGCCCCTTCCCGTCGTCGCACCACCCATCCGGCGCGGTCTCGGGCTCCTCCTTCCGCGGCACAGCTGTGTCGGCACCCTCGACGCCCTCCGCCTTGGCTGGCACGTGGGAGACGCGTCGACGATTTACTCGTCGGCGGTGGACGTCACCGAGTGCCAATCGCTTCACGCGGTGGGTGGACGTGGACGCGGCGGAGGCGGAGGCGGCGCGAAGGGCGGCGCGGTTCGACATCGCGACGCGGGTCGCCGACGCCGATGCCATCAAAGACGCGAGCGACATCGTTACACGCGACTTACGCGAACGGATACGGCCGATGGGACCCCCGCGCGTCTCCAAGTGGCTCCAACGTTTCCTGGCCACGAGTGAAGCGCGGGAACGTTCGGCGGCTGGTGCCGTGTACTTGTACGAGTATTATCCAAACCAAAGCTCATTGAGCCTCACTGGTTCGACGCGCGTGAGAGCATCAAAGGAGGCCCATCGTCACCGGCCCACTTCCACTCACACCCTCGCGGAGACCGAATCGCGCCTCCCGACGACCGAGGCGAGCGCACGTCGTCGCGCATTCACCACCGCCGCCGCTTTCCCCGTCACGTCAATAAAGCGCGTGGGAAAGGCCTCCTTCCTCGGAAAGTGCGTCGCATCGAGCCTCGGCCAACCTCCACGGGCGCTGCATCGATGGGAGGGTACTTCACGAGCGACCGCGCGGCCAAGTACGGCTGGGGTGTACCCAGGCTCGCGCTCGTCACCCTCTTCGCGTTCGAGATCGTGCCGAGGGCGTTCCTGGCCGGGTCGCCGCGTACCGCGATCGACGCGCTGACGTCCACGCCCGCGCCGTTCACCGCCGCGGCCGCCGCCGCTCCGTTCGCGCCCCTCACGTTCCTGCCGTACGTCGCCTCGCTGCGATGGACCGCGCACGCGTACACGGGCTCCATCGGCGCGGGCGTCAACGTGCAGGTGCTCGGATTGTGGGGTAACCTGGCCATCATGGCGGTCGCCGGCGGGCTCTGCCTCTGGGATCTCACGAAGGACGTGTCCCTCGTCGTCTACTTCCTCAAGACGTTCTGCGGCGATCAACTCGCGGGGAAGCTGGACACCGCGGAGTGGAAACTGGTGCTGGCGTTCACGTTCGCACTGCCCACCGCGCTGTGGTACGGCGCGGGCACGAACGAGGCAGCGTACGCGGTGTTCCAACCCTACCTCCGCATCCTCCCGATCCTCTTCGTCGTTCAAGCGATCTGCGAATTCGGAGACGCGCACCTGGAGTACCACCCACTCGTCGGCAAGTTTTTCCGTCACAGGTACGGCTTCGAGGCGTTCACCATGTGCGTCCTCACCTTAATGCCCGGCGGCATCACCACACAGGAGCTCCGCGTGGTCCAGTTCGACCTGGTGATCTGCCTCGCATACAGAGTCGCCAACCTCGCGATCATCCTACACAAACAAAACTTCTTCACAAACGTCCTCGCGGGTGTCGCGATTAACGTTCGTAAACAGTGCTTCCGGGTGTTCGGGCTGCTCTCCGGCCAGCGCATCGTGAACGTCACGGACGCCGAGGTGGCCACCGCGGTGATGCGCGCGTCTGACGTCAAAGGTGACGCGTTGGAGAGACACGTGGCGACGCCTGCGTGGCGTCCGCTCCTGTCGCTCGAATCCGTCGATCACGACCTGTACCGGGACATGCTCGCGGACTTCCACAAGGTGGTCAAGGCGTGCCCGCCGCCTTCACGCGTCGGGGAGATCGCGCGCGCCAAGGTTGACGAGCTGATGTACGCGGTGTACTCGGAAGATGCTGATGTGGCGGGGCGCGATTCGCCGCCGCCGTCTCCGGATAGGCCCGTGGTGAACGTCACGGTGGCTCCGCACGCGCACAAGGATGGCGACGCGAGCGAGTGCCCGTTCATGCAGATGAAACAAACCGCGACGGGCGGGTCCTCCTCTTCGACCACCTCGGCGTCCGTGATTGACGCCGACGCGATCGCCAGGCTGTCGTTGAGCGTGTTCATCGAGTATTTGTTCAAACGGGATTGGGAGCCGAGGTTCGACGTGTTACTGGCGGCGTCCTGGGAGTGGCGCAAGGAGATCGCCGTGCGGGGCAGGGCAAACCCCGGGGTGAAGAAGGCGGCGGTGGAGCTCGTCGTGGACGACCTCATCAAAAACTCCCACCTCTGGGAACTGTTCGGCGAGAAGTGGAGGGAGCCTCGGTATTACTCGTTGATCATGCAGCCGTTTCTGGTCTCCCCGGCGATCAACGTCGGCGACATCGCGGTGGCGATGAAGACATACCCGGACCTGGCGCTCGAGCCCGCGATGCGCAGGATGCACCCGTTCCCGATCTTCGAGCGGTACGTGGACCAGGACGTGGTGGTCAAAGGGAAGGTGGCGGTGAGGGCTAAGACGCAGGTGATCATGTTCACGGCTGACTTTTCGGGCTCGAAGCATCTTTGGCCCGCGTTCGGGTCCGGGCCACGGGCGTGCGCGGGGACGTCGATGGCGCTCGGGGTGTTGAACGCGATCCACGGTAAGATGCTCGGGCGGCCCGGGTTCGAGCCCGAGCGGGGGCATCGGTTCTCCGGGCGGAACAACGACGGCGTGACTAGTTTCGCCGAGGTTTGGTACTTTGCCAAGACGGTGTTGCCGGTGGTGGCGGGGTTCGGGGGTGAGAAGACGACGGAGGCGGCGGCGTTGGAGCGCGCGGCGGCTGCCGCGCTCGAGTAGAACAAGAGAGCAAGACCTATTACTGCGCGACTGTATTAAGATGACGCGTTTATGACATGGCCTCGACGTTCTCTCCCTGACTCTCTCAGACGGTTCACGAAACAGCTGTGTGCTCACACACTGTCAACAGAAAAGCGCCCCAGATGAAATTCTTTTCGTCAGTGCAAACCCGCGGGCTCGTGCGAAGGTCGCGTGGGTTCCGCGATGGAGTACGTCAGCCTGGAGGGCCTGCGGCTCGACGGTCGCCGTCCCAAGGAGACCCGCCGCATGCGCTGCGAGCTCACGGCGCTCCCCGGCACCGACGGCAGCGCAATCTTCGAGCTGGGCAACACCAAGGTGCTCGCCGCCGTGCACGGCCCACGGGAATGCAGGCGGCCGTCCGAGCGCCTCGAGGACCGTCTGCTGATCAAGTGCGAGGTGTCCATGGCGGCGTTCAGCACGGGGGAACGAAGGCGTCGCACCAAGGGCGACCGGCGGACCAACGAGCTGTCCACGTTCGTCCGGGGATGCCTCGAGACGTGCGTCAGCACAGAACTCATGGCGCGGTCGCAGCTCGACGTGACCATCCAGGTGCTGCAAGCTGACGGTGGGGTGCGCGCCGCGGCGATCAACGCCGCCGTGCTGGCCATCATAGACGCGGGGATACCCATGAAGGACACGATGGCGGCGTGCAGCGCGGGGTTCCTGGACGATACCGCGCTCCTGGACCTCAACTACATGGAGGTGCGCATCCCAAATCTCGTTAGGTTATTTTTTTGATTAGCCCCCGAAACGATCCTCGTCACTAACGTCCACCCCCTATCCACACCTACACTCGTCACCACACAGGAGGGCGGCGGCGGGCCGGAGGTACACGTGGCGTACATGCCCCAGATGGACAAGCTCGTCGCGGTCACCACGGAGAACAAGGCGTCGGTGGACGTGTTTGAAAAATCGTACGAGTTGGCGCTCGACGGGTGCAGAGTAGCGTCGGCGCTGATGCGCGAGTGCATGATCACGCACGCCAAGCGGCTGTACGCGCGTCGGCAGGCGGGCCCGGAGAAACCGCGGACCGTGGACGACTGACACCGTGACACCGTGACTCGACATCGAACGAATCTCCCTATTAGAGATGTGATATTGATACACTAAACTAGCGAGACGCGCGAGTCACGCGAGTCACCTGTTGTTTCGCGCGAGAACCTGACCGGCGACGACCCCGACGCCGACGGCGATTCCGAGCCCCGTGACCCACCGCGCGACGACCCACGCCCCGGTCGCCGGGCCCATCGGGTCGAACGCGTCCTTGCCATCCGCGCGCGCGCGCAACGACCCGCGAATCGACGGTGAGCCATAAACCCCGTTCGAACCTCCGCCGCCGTTACCCCCGCCGACGACCCGCCTGACCTCCGCCCTCAACGCCGCGTTCTCCGCGCGTACCGAACACACGTTCTCCTCGAGTGACGCCAACAGCCGTCCGGTGTCCTCCTCCCTGGCCCGCAGCGCGGCGAGGTCCTTCAACACCGTCTGCATGAACCACGAGCTCGCGAACGCGTCGTCTTGTCGATTCGGGGGGCTCGGAATCTTGGGTACGCCGCTACTTTGGCGTCCCGCGGACCCGGGTTCGAATCCCGTGTGGACCGAACCGGCGGCACGCGATCCATGCAGCCTCTTCCGAACCGTCTTGCCGTCAGTCTCCGGGGAGGTGGGCAGCGACCGCGTCCGCGAGGGCGCCGGCGACTCCGAGTCCACAAACTCCCCTGTGTCGTCGCCGCCGCTCGAGCCCGACCTTCGCGAGAACCAGCTCCCGACGCCGGTGCCGAACGACGACGCCGCCGACCGCACGCTGTGAAACGACGACGTGCTTCCCACCGACCTCGCGTCGTCGAAGTCGTCGTCGTCCGAGCCGAACGTATCGTCGCTATCCGACGCGACTCCTATCCGGGTCGCGTCTTCTCCGTTACTGATTCGGCGATCAGACGAACGACGCCTTCTTACGGTCCGTCGGTCTCCATCCGCGCCGCTCGCGTGTGCCGTCGATGGCGTCGCGCCGCCGCCGCCGCTCGCGTGTACCCGCTCGGCGGCGTCCCGCCCGTGTCCGTGTACCACGGCGTCATCCTCCCCGCCGGGCATGGCGCGTAGCTTGGGCAGAGGGCGGTCGCCCACGTGAGATCCGCCGTAGTTCTCCTCCAAGAATTGGTCCGCGAATCGTACCCACTCGCGAAACGACGCGGACGCGCGCGTCTCCATGAGCTTCTCGACGACGGGTTGGAGCGCCCACGTGCCGCTCGCGGTGACTTTGATGACGGCGCGCATCGCGCACGCGGTGTTCGGGCGATCGACGTCCGGTGAGACGTACACGGCAACCTCCGTGTTGAAGGATTCGGAGCGGGGCGATACGAGCAATGGGACTGAGCGGATGCACGCGGTGCCCGTGACGGGGTCCCACGTGAACGTCTGCGTCTCCTCGAACCGCAGCGTGGCCATCGCGCCGCCGCTCCCGAGCAGCCGCTCGATGACGCTGGGGAGCGACATCGTCTTGGTGAACACCACCACGCGCGTCGACGGCGACCCGGCGTCGTCCCCCATCCCGCCGGAATTCCACGCGGGCACGGACGCGTCGGGGCACTCGCCCGTCTCGTGATGGAAGCGCCGGAAGAAGAAGCCGTCGTCGCCGTACACCACGCGGAGGAACGTCCGCGCGGGCACGTCGAACGTGGTCTCCATCTCGTACTCCCTCATGGCCGCCGACCCTGGACACGTCGGCGCCGAGCAGAGTGCGTGACCGAATTAATATCCGAGAGGGAACGGCTCGGTCCTTGCAAATCACAGAATTGTGCCCTAACGAACAGAGCGACGGCCAGAACCGTGGGCCATGTCGGGCGACCGATGGCTCGCGCCACTGTTGGTCCGGGAGGAGCCTTCACCGGATGGGCAGGCTCCTCGCGCGGCACCGTACCGGGTGCGTCCTCCCACCTTCCCCCCGAACCCTCGCCGTTTCAACGCGGACCCACTCGAATCGCCCTTGTTAGATTAGAAATTCTTGGAGCCCACGCCGGCGCTGACCATCCCCGTGCCCTCAACCCCTCGTCCCCTCGAATGCAACAGGAGCCCGTGGAGCTCGCGGCGTTCAGTAAGTCGCGTTCAGTTCCCAACATCTACGACCGCTCGCAGCTCAAGCGGTACATGCGCCCGTCCGTTCCTTTCGACCTCTCCGAGGGCCACGCAACCTTTCTCGATCGCGACCGGAACGTCCCGAGGCCCGCGTCGCTGGTGCCCATATTCGAGTCCCTCCGCGTCGCGGGCCTCGACGAACGCGAGCTCGCGTCCGCCGACGTCGTCACGTGGCGCGGGAACTTCGCCAAGATACTCGGCACGCCGTGGAACACGCGAGACGCTTGGCACATGGAGGCTGAGTTAGTCCACGG
>JGI20151J14362_10000767_pt1 | contig 23766 bp, 24 predicted proteins | sample COG_01_FD_14362 | JGI IMG/M metagenome (IMG submission 14362)
ATTACGATAAACAACAAGTGAAGCACATAACCTATTGATGAACTAATGTGTCTCTTAAATCAAACCGCTACCTGTCCAAAAGGTTTTGACGACGTACAATCGATGAGCAATGAATCCAATAATGTTTTATCTATGCATAGAATTAAAGAATCCTCTTCTGCTTTTGCGGTATATTGCCGAGGCTGAAACTGGGCTAATGGATAACGTGCGCCATCTGTCTCCGAATAGATACGGAAGTCTGTATTATCTGTTGAAATTAACTTCAACTCACCTTTAAGTAGATAAAATGCATAATCGTCATTATCGCCTTCACTAAAAACTATGTTGCCTTTAGAAACTGCTTTCAAGCTTGAACTTGAAACAATTAATTCGATGTTATCTTTAGACAGATTGCTTATCGGAATAAGTGTTTTCAAGATACTGGTTAATTCAATATTGGAATGTAATACCATATCTACTCATTTGTTCCGTGATTTATCTTTATAATAATTATTAATAACTATGCACTAATAGTTATTCGATACATTTAAGCCATTAATCCATCATCTTGACAGTTCAAATACCTATTTCTGTGAACATGCTCACATGATTAACAGCGAACATTACATATAAAAATTATTTTTAGGCATTTGACGTATAAGTTCTCAAATATTGTCGCGATCGAACGACGCATTGACCTCTTTTATTACAAAAAACAGACAAATAAAGATCTCTATTTTTTGTTTATCTAACTGTTTTTATTGAATTAATTTTCATCCGTATTCTCTTGGCACGACGATTGCGCTATATAAAATTATTATGATTACGAGGGTAAGCAAGTGTCAGTAAACAAACTACTAAAGATCGATGGCGAAGAAAAAAAATTACTATGGGAAATCTTTCACTACGAAAAGATGCTAGATGATAACGAGGAAATGTTGCTCAATGATTTAAACTATTATGAGGAAAGAATTCGCTCTATTGTAGCACAAAAACACCAATAGAAATAGGTTTACTAACAATCTATATGAAACATATTAAAAATATAAGAACATTATTACTGAACCTTCAAAACAATAGAAATGACAAATTGAAAAAACAAATCCAGGACTTATCTATTAAATCACTTGGCGCCTGATGGTTTTAGGAAATCAGCTTGATGCTTAAAAGCTAGAGCCTCCATCTGTTGCGCAGCTAGAGATGACAAACTTCCGAGACTAACTACTTCCCAACCTTTATATCCAGAAGTCATTGCATGCTTTGCTGCTTGCGTATACTTTNTTTCATTTTCTTCAGACCAGATTAATAAATCTNCATATTCAAAGAAAACTATCCTACGTGACTCGGTTAGCACCGCTGCCTGACCTTTAAAGTTATAAAATGCAGAAAATTTTTCAGTTTCCATATAGTAACGAAACAACATTTTACTCAGTCGCTCAAATATCAGTGCTACCACTTCCTCGTCTGCAGTCAAAACTACTTCTATATACGAGTCGAGTCGAGACACTTTTCCAAGTCCTGAAAGATAAGTGGCGATTGTCGTTTTATTCGTCGGTGATAAGGCTTTGTGCTCTATAAAAGCCTTAATCAACTTATTGTTAATGCCCATCTCTAAAAGCAAATCGGCATTATATTCATTTAATTCAAATAGTGTTTTACTTCTGAGGACATTGCTTATCCTTCTATCTATATCATTTTGATTTTGTGCCGTTGTGAAACTACTACTCAAACCTACACCCGCTGAAACCTTGCCAGATGCACGCGCCTTGGCGACAGTATTTAGAAATGATTGTACTTTGTAATTGCTTGAGTACATATCAAGACCCAACTGAAATGCAGCATTACGTTTATGTCTGGCTACCGTTGGATCATTTGGTTCTCTTAGCGAATATTTATTTAATTGATCACGAACAAAGGGGTCTTCACCGTCCAGTGTCGCATCTAGATTATTGCCTAATTGGCCAGCAAGATTTCTCGCCGTTTTAAAGGGAGATGTTATAAAATCATCAGCTGAATCGCTAGAAAGACTTAATTGACTACGCAATTCATCTGAAAACTCTTCGTTTTGATTTTCATATTGAATTATTGCTTGAGATAAAATCTTTATTTCATTGAGTCGTTTCTTCAGAACAGCCAATGATTTTAATTCAAATTCACCAATGTCTGATTCAAGCTGAAATTTATAAAACCCATCTTCGAACTCTACTGCGTCAACACGATGATAAGCAGATGACAATTCTTTCGGTGATAAAACCGTATTACTATTTACTACCGGAGAAGATTCGATGCTTCCTGCTGAGACAAATAATGGAAAGAAAATCAGCAATAGTGATATTGCTGATTTTAAGTAATAAGCCGTACCATCTAAATGCATCAGTGTTTACTTCTGCAAACAACAATGGACCTGTTCAATAAGCGCATTAGATCTTACCGTCTAATCCCATTTGATAGTATTTGTGTACTATCTGTTCCTGATTTTCGAGCAACCAATCAATGTCTGGTTCATTATTCATAGCCTTATGAATTGCCATTGCAGTAGCCTTACGATGAATATCAAATAATATTTTATGATCTAGATCATCAGCAGTGGCCACTAATGGATTTAACCAAACAGAAATAATGATACCCAGATCATTCGCTTTTTCTTTTGGAATATCACCATTTCTAACAGCATCCAGTACACCATTTGCAGTCGCTCCCTGAACCGTACCCATGAGGATATTAGTATAGCGTTCCTTATTAACAGTTACTTTACTAACCATCAAGGTGGCAGGCCGAACCATAGTATCGGTATTCATTATAGCAAGAACTTTTGTGTGTCCTTTAACTTGTGAAGCCATTTGGTTAGCGAAAGCAGTACCAAAAGGTCCATCAAGTTCACCAATGACAACCTCTGGTTCCGCTGCGGTGCCTGGAGGACCTCCTGCAACCAATGCTTCTCCAACGCGCATCACAATACGTTCACTCATATGATTAAACTCCTTTGTTTAAATAGTTAATTATTAGGGAAATTTTTTCTGAAGAACCACTGACAATTTAAAAATAAAGAGCTGGTTATTTTTTATCTCCCAGCTGCTTGGAAATATCATCAAGTAGACTTGAATTTGCTTCTGCGGCTTTCTTCTTCGCGTCCGCTGCCTTGAGTTTAATTCGTTTCATCATGTCCGAATGCATTTGCACCTGAGTCACCGAATCGGCCTCTTCTTCCTGCGTTTCTTCAAAATCTTGTAAATCACCTTCGATTTGTGCAAGAAATGCCTCTTCTTGCTGTTTTTTCTTGGTCAAATCCGAGTCATTCACCTGTTTCGCAGATTCCGTTAATTTTTCTCTATGTGCCGCGTCTTCAATCTCGCGCTCAGCCTCGACGGCCTTTTCTTGAGCTGCCTTGATTTCGACTTCCAGTTTTTCGCGCTGCTCTCTGGAACTAGTCGACTCCATTTGTTTTTCTTTCAACCGGCCTGCTTCAGCTAGTGCTTCTTGCTTGACCCTTTCCGCCTCGAATTTGGCTTCTTGAATCTGCTTCATTGCTACCTGTATTTTTTTAGCTTCTTCTTCCAGTTTCTTACGCTCAGCTTTTAACTTGGCCTCTTCTTCAGCTCGCGTCTTGTCGTGTGACGACTTATATTCCTGAATCATTTTTTCAGCTTCTGCTTTAGCAGCCAATTTTGCGGCCTCTGCGGCAGCTTTTCCTTTTTGTAATTCTTCAAATTCTTTTGAGTTACGTTCGTATTGCTCAGCTAGTTTTTTGCGTTCTTCTTCTATATTAGCCTTGGCTTCTGCCTGCAATTGTTTTTCACGTTGTTCTTCTTGTAACCTTTTCTTTTCGGCTTCTTCTTCCAGAAGTTTCTTCGAAGCCTCAAGCTCTTCCAGTCTTTTTCTCGAAGCTTCGGCTTCTTGTTTGATTCGGGTAGCTTCTTCTATTTGTTTTTTTGCAGCTTCAGCCTGCACTTCCAACTTCTCTCGTTCCTTACGTAGCGTTTCTTCTGCAGCTTCTTTTGCCTTTTGGATTTCTTCCATATCCCGAGCATTTTTGTTATAGATCTCTTCCAGCTTTTTCTTTTCCTGCTGCATTTGCTTATCAGATTCTGCTTGCAGCTGTTTGAGCCTCGCTTCTTCCTGTTCCGCTTTTTTCTTTGCTTCTGCTTGTGCTAGCTTCTTTTCTTTCTCTAGCTTTTCTTTTTCTGCTTCTAGCTTTTTCTGATTAGCTTCATGTTCTTTTTTCTTTTTAGCATCAGAGTCATCTTTTGATGATTCTGCCTTAGCCATTCTTATCTGTGTTGTCTCTAACTCCGCATTCAATTTCTCGACACGGGCTTCCGCATCAACTTCATTATCTTCTTGTTGCCCAAACTGTTTTTCAGGTTCAGGTGCCTTAGGTACAACTGTTTTTACACCTACTGCTTCAGGATTGTTGACCAAACCACCGTCGAGATAAGAAACATCGAAACCTCTTTCGGCTAGCAAAAAAGCACCTGTTGAACTTCGTCCACCAGTATCGCAGTAGAGGATATAGATCATCGAAGAATCAAGCTTGTCGGATTGCAGTCGCAAGGAATTTAACGGGATATTGATACTATCGTCGATGGATGATTCCCCATGCTCGTTGGGAAAACGGACGTCTAACCACTTCGCACTGCCTTCGTTAACTAAGGCATCAGCTTCGTCAAATGTCAGAGATTGTAATGTTGGTTTTTTAACAAGTTCAACAAAGGTATCTTTTGCCAGTTTCATCAAGACGCCATCCGTTATCATAGTAATTGTGGCATTACGTGTAGATTCCGAAATCAAGGCCTCTTCACCAAAACTATCTCCGGTTTTTAGCTCAGCAAGTTTTATATCATTGCTCTTAGGCGTGGGTTTCCTGGAAACAGCACAACGCCCTTCAGAGACAATGTAATAATGGTCGCCCGGATCACCCTGCTTGATGACAACGTCACCGGCACTGAATTCTACCTCTTCCAACAAGGCAAATAACTGATGTATATTCGCCATAGGTATTTTTGAGAATAATTCCGATTGCAGCATCTGCGTCATCCAATCGGTATCATCATCGACACCGTCGACTTCGTCGACCTCTATATCAGAGCCTCCACCAGATCTTAATGTAGGATCCGTCGTTGTCTCTTGAGCCAACAACATCAATTGATCCAGATTATTACGTTCGATCAGAAGAATTTTAAGTGCTGTCTTCGCCTTTGCGGAATATTGTCTTGGTTGTAATTGAGCCAATGCATATTTAGCCCGGTCACTGCCACCCTGAATCACACTATCAAGTTGATTATTTGCATAAAGTTCGATTTCACCATCCAGAAGATAATAGGAGTAATCATCTTTATCACCCTGCTTGAAGATAAAGCGTGATTTTTTGACATCCATGATCTTGGCTTTCTCCAACAATCTTGCTTGAAGATTCGGAGGTAACTCATTGATTGGTATTAGTTCTCTTATTTGCTTATGCAGTTGTTCGTTGGCTTCTGACATTGTTTTATCTTAAGTGATAATGAAATAGCTTAATCTATAAATTAGTTTAATTCGGTTCCATCCCATATGCAGGAGACTATTAGAAATAGTGCGAAAATTATGCTGTTTCTGCAACATATTTTGTTCCACAGAGCGTATATGAATTGTAAGCTGTGTTGCCTATTAATGACAGACCATTTTAAGCCAATTAATTAACGTTTCAGCAATTTACCGATGATTTTGCGTGAGCTTTTAAATCTAGAAAATGCCATAAATCTGGACTACCGGATTTTAAGCTGTTTGATCGTGCTTTTAACAATAAGCGTATTATTTATCGTACTGGGAATCAGGCGATTTCTCCGCGGAAAAATACTCAGTGCCGGCATTCAAAGCCTATCTGGCGTATCGCTACTGTTAGTCGGTTTATTAATCCTCTCTATTACGACAAACCTATATAGCTATGATCGTCTGACCTATGAACAAGAAATTGCCAAGCTAACATTCTCACAACTAGGCGAGCAGAAATTTCGAATTGAAGTCACCCATATAAATCATGGCAAAACTGATGCTTTTATGTTGAACGGTGATGAATGGCAAATAGATGCACGCGTTATTAAATGGCATGGCTGGGCACAATTATTAGGTCTTAATGCCCAATACCGCCTAGAACGAATCAGTGGAAGGTATTCCGATATTGAAGAAGAACAGATAAAACCTCGAACTGTTTACACAATGAATTCAGGGAATGAAGTCGATTACTGGAAATTAATAAATAATTATAAAAAATGGCTGCCCTGGATCGATGCACAGTATGGCAGTGCTACTTACCTGCCAATGATAGATAAAACGACGTACGCCGTATCTCTCACACAATCTGGCTTGATAGCTAGAACAGAGCAAGAGTAACGGTTTAGGGAAACAGCCCTTTTTTAGAATCTTTTTTATTCTTGAGTTGCAAAATCGATCGATGTTAGCCGGCATTGCGCCGCAACAATCATTGATGGTTAATAACCACCACTCGTAGATTCCAGTAATAAGTAAATCTAAATATTACTACTTTTTATTTAGTATCACCGTCATGCACACCCCTTCACCTTTCTCTGAATTATTTGCTGTGATAGTCCCATTATGAAACTCTGCTATTAAACGTGCTACAAATAGTCCCAGTCCAAGGTGCGGGCCTGCGTCAGAACGCTCGGTACGGACGGAGACCATTGAGTTAAACAGATCATTGAGCATATCTTCGGGTAAGGTCGGGCCTACATTAATAACTTGAATTTCGATTGAGTTCGTCTTGTCTACTAAATTGATTGTGATTACTTTATCTGAAGTAGAAAAATCAACTGCATTACCCACGAGTTTATCCAGCATCTGGAAAAAAAGATCTCGATTAATCACGTAATCTAGAGTCACTTCATCTGTGTTAAATTCGAATAACTGATTTGGGTATGCACTCTGATAACCGGCGACACATTGCGTTAAAAATTCATTCAGATCAGTTTTTTGTTTATCCGCCTCTTGCAGTGCCTGTTCTAATCGTGCCGCTTCACTCAAGCGTGTTAATAATGCTTGCAGCCTTTGTAGACCCGTATCAGCAGCTTGAAGCGCAACTTTCCTGCCCTCTTCGTCTTTCTCAAGCTGTAATCTGTCTAAAGATGATTTAACAATCGCCATCGGTGTGCGCAGTTCATGTGACAAACGACTGGCCATGCCCTCAAGATAAAGATGATACTGCTGTAATCGCTCAAGCATACTGCTGAAGCTTCTTGATAATTCGCCAACTTCATCGCTGACATTACTCACAGAAATTTCTCCAATAACTTTTCCATGTTCATCAATCGCTTCAGTTGTCTCGCGATTAAGCTTAATCAAGCGCGAAGATAAACGACTCGCGAATAATAAAAGCAGAAAAACAATCACAAAAAGTATCAATAGGGTTTTATTGAATAATCCTGCCAACACCTGACGTTGCATTATTTGTATATTATTCGTCGTTTCTTCGACAACAACGGCACCAACAACTTTATTGTCGAACCAAACAGGTGTTGCGGCGGAAACTATTACTGCTTTACCATCGGGAGATGATCGCCAACGCGTTTGTGTGTTACCGGATAATGCTTCTTTTACTTCATTGCCCTGCAACCGCGATGCACCGGCCAGGTCATCTTTAAATTGATCATAGGCCGGTGGTAATAACAGCGTATAAACAATATTAAATGCGTTGTCTGGAAAAACACGTTTCAAACTACCATCACTCGCCAATACCTGGGCAGATTTATCTAATACCCATACCCGCCTTCCTTCACTGCGGCCTTGAGCATAGATAATATTTTCAATACGTTTTGATGAACTAATAATTTTACCGGGCTCAGCATAATCATCATTGCCGAAGGTGCTTATCGTATTACTTAATAGTTGTCCATTTACATCATCAACATCATTCAGGACAAAACCAAGGTTGCCTCCTAATAAGTACACTGGAATTTTAATCTCAATGTTATAGCCCTCATCTGTAGCTTGCCAAACAGCGGATGTATTAGTCAGATTTTTTTGTTTCCGAATTTCTACACCATATTCATCGTAGGCTTCTTCATAGCGGAAAGGTCTGACTAAACCTGGGCCACTTGGCGCCAGATAATCTTTTTGTAAGCGTTGATATTTGTCACGATAGACAACAGCAATATGATCACCATTAATATGGCCCTGATTATTTAACGTTGAATAAACTAGAGCATCATCTTTGACTTGCATAAGCACATAGAAATAATCGTCATCTTTACTAATTATCAATTTGAAATTATCAGCATCAGTTGCCAATTCAGGAGAATAGGTTTCTGACCAGTCGATATATGACAACCAGTCATCAGTGTAACCATCTAGCTCTACCGGATTGTTCAATTGGTGCACATATAAACTATTTTTATTCTCATTAAAACTTGATTCAAATAATTTAGGTTTATCATTCAAAGCACCCGCTACGGCATAGGTCGAATCAACCAAAGAGGCTTCTAATGTTTCTCTTAAGTAGGTCTCCATCTGACGTAGATAATCAAATCCGATATAGGGAATAATCAACACGGCAATAGACAACAGCATTAATTTGCTACGTAAAGAAAACCTAATGCTCGTTTGTGACATTCGCTTTAATTAAATACGATATAAGTTGAAACTAAAAATAGTGATTTTTCTGTGATAGCGAGGAAGCACGGAGCTGACGCTGCTACCATGTATAATTAATAAGGAACGGCACGTTATATCGCAGAAAAAGTGCACTTTTAGTTTAACTTTTCCATCGATAGCCAACTCCGTATACCGTCTCTATATGATCAAAGTCATCATCAAGTTCTTTGAATTTTTTCCGGATACGTTTGATATGCGAGGTGATTGTGCCATCGTCAACAAAGATATTTGAATCTTGCATTAACTGCTCTCTATTTTTTACATGCCCTACTCTTTTTGCAAGAGAATGAACCATCCAAAATTCAGTCAGACTGAGATCAACAGCAAGACCCTTCCATTCTATCTGAAAGCGCTGTGCATCGATCAACAATGAGCCATGTTTAATCTGTTCATCTCCAGCAGAAGTTTGTAACGCTTGTATACGACGAAACAAAGCTGCTATACGAGCAAGAATATGCGGCATGCTGGTNTCTTTACTCAAATAATCGTCTGCACCCAGCCGTAGACCTGAAATCGTATCTAGATCTGTATCACGCGCAGTTAAAAAGATAATAGGTATGGTGTTTGATAATGAACGAATTTCACGGCATAGATCAAAGCCGGCTTCCACGTCATCGCCAAGACCAACATCAAGAATAGCCAAATCTGGCAAGCGTTTGTTAACACTGTCTATAGCATCTTGCTTGTTATTACAGGTAAGTACTTCATAGCCCTGTTGACGAATAGCAATTGCATAGTTTTCGCAAAGTATGGGCTCGTCTTCAACCAGAATAATTTGCCTGGGCATTAGCTACTCCATGATTTTGTTGTTTTACACACTTTAGAGTGCTTGCAAGCGAATTTAAAGACCTTAGCTGTCATTGTCATTTTTTTGCCATATTTCATCATCGAATATCCAGTTTCCGACCCCTTCCCTGCCATGTGTAAGGTCTTTAATGATATCCAGTTTAATTCGATTAAGGACTGTTTTGTAACAGGAGGCATTCAACATGAAATTATGTACGACATTAACACTTGTACTTTTATTAAGCACTCAATTCACTGTCAACGCAAAGGAGGTACAACAAGCTCCCGATCCGACAAAGGGAAATGTCGGATTTGGACTTGGCGCGTTGATTGGTGGTCTTCTTGCTGGTCCACCGGGCGCAATTATTGGTGCTGCCAGTGGCACCTGGCTTGGGGTAAGGGAAACTGATGCGGACACCACTATCGCTGCACTGGAAAAAACATTAAATGCACAAAGCATTGAGCTGGCATATCAACAAAATGAATTGGCAAATACCATGACTCAATTTAAGGAAGAATACCAACAGGCAGTCAATAACCGTGAGACCCAGACTCTGAAAAAGTTAAGTCAGGGCATCTCTTATGTTGTCTACTACAAGACCAATAATTCAGAAATACGCCCAGATATCCTGCCGCAGATCAAGCAACTAGCTGAATTAATAAGACCCTTTCCTGAAATAAAAATCCAGATTGCAGGCTACGCCGATCATCGTGGTTCGGAAGACTTTAATTTGCGTCTTAGTAAAAAACGTATTGATAATGTTAGAGCTACTTTTGTTAATTCAGGCATCTCAACTCAACGACTCCAATTACAGGCACATGGCGAAAGAGCTGCAACAGCAACACAGGGTGATAAGGAAGCCTATATTTTCGACCGTAAGGTAACCATTAATTTAACCCTTGATACGGAGGCTTGAGGCTATCATGTCGAATTACCCTTCTCGTTCACATAAATCACTCGCAACGCCACGATTATTTTTTGCCTCAATAGGTTTAAGCCTGTGTTTCAACCTGACAATGATTGCGTTGATGTTATTCAACAGTATCAATGCTGCGGCCAATCCTATTCAGCAGGATGACATTATTACTACAGATGTAGTCAATAGTTTTGATGAACTAGGTCATGGAACCCTTCTTTTTAAACACGCGACGCAATATAAAAAAGCAGCACAACTTAATATTGATGTTGTGATGAACATTACTGGCATGATCAATCGTGTCAGTGTTACACAAAGTTTTAGCAACACCACTGATGATTGGCAGGAAGGGATTTATGTTTTCCCATTACCCGAAAATGCAGCAGTAGATCATATGCGCCTCATGATTGGTGAACGCATCATCGAAGGTCAAATAAAAGAGAAACAAGAAGCAAATAAAGTCTACCAACAGGCAAAGAAACAAGGCAAGCAAGCTGCGCTTACGAAACAGGAAAGGCCGAATATCTTTACCACATCCGTTGCCAATATTGCGCCACATGAAACCGTAGAGGTAGAAATCGAGTATCAACAGATTATTGATTATGACAATGGTGCTTTCTCATTACGCTTTCCTATGGTTGTCGGCCCACGTTATATACCCGGAAAGCAACGTATAGCAGGCTTTTCTGGCACGGGATGGGCATTAAACACTAATGAAGTCGCTGATGCGGCACGCATCACACCGCCGGTGTTACCCCCGGGTAGTCAACGCAAGAACGAAGTGTCTCTCAAGATTAATCTTAATGCGGGACTGACACTGGAAAATATTCACAGCACCTATCATGTCATTGAGGTTGATAAACAGGCTGGCCATTATGAAATTCAGCTTAAACAGGAAACGACACTTGCTAACCGTGATTTTGAATTAATTTGGCAACCCCATGCGAGTGATATACCCAAAGCAGCATTGTTTACCGAAGAGATGAACGGCGATACCTATGCTTTAATAATGATGGTACCGCCTACTGTAAAGAAAACAGAAACCTTATCTAAAGAAATAATTTACGTTATTGACACGTCTGGTTCCATGGGTGGTCAATCAATCGTACAAGCACGCACTGCACTTGAGCTTGCGTTAACTCGACTTAAACCGGGCGACCGTTTTAATGTTATTCAATTTAATTCATTCACATCAAAACTATTCAATCATGCCGAATCAGTAAATTCAGCAACGCTAGAGCAAGCATTAAATTATGTTCGTTCCTTAGAGGCAGGGGGTGGTACCGAAATGGCAACTGCCTTACATGCAGCCCTTGCTAATCAGTCGAATGATAATAGTTTACGTCAAATAATATTCATGACTGATGGCAGTATCGGTAATGAACAGGCCTTATTTGAAATCATACAGAAAGAATTGGGCCATAGTCGTTTATTCACTGTTGGTATTGGCTCAGCACCCAATTCACATTTTATGAGACGTGCCGCTAATTTTGGCCGCGGAACACATACACATATTGGCAAACTTGATGAAGTTCAAAAACGCATGCAAAACCTGTTTGAAAAAATCGAAAATCCGATCTTAAAAGACATCACTATAGATTGGGGTCAAATGAATAGTACCGCTAAAAATATTGCACCCAATATAGAAGCCTGGCCACAAAAAATAAGTGATCTTTATCGCGGAGAGCCACTACTCATTACCGCAAAAGCGAAACAACTACCCAATGCAATCAATATCAGCGGCGATGTAGCCAATGATAACTGGTCATCAAAGTTAACGTTAAACGGTGGTCAAACCCGACAAGGCATTTCTACTCTTTGGGCAAGGAACAAAATCGCTGCATTAATGGAACAAAAACGTGACAACGAATTTGAATCTATAAAACAACTGATCATTGATACTGCATTAGAGCATCATCTGGTCAGTAAATTTACCAGCCTTGTTGCCGTCGATGTCACACCGGTACGACCACTGGATAAAACTCTGGACTCGCATGCGATACCAACACATCTACCTGCCGGTTGGGATCATAAGAAAGTGTTTGGTCAACCTTTTCCGGCAACAGCAACTGACGCACGGCTTAATTTCATCATAGGCATGTTACTGATGCTTCTTACTTCACTTTTAGTCTTATGCCTGCATGGACGCATGACTGCAGGGATGCAGGAGATAGAGAGACGCAGGAAGCCAAAGCCTAGGTACTTAGGGTCGCCTATAGCGCCTACTGTTGGTGTCAGGAACATAAACCCTAACCCGTCATCATGATTCGTACGTTTAAGAAAGTACTAATAATATTCCTCCCCCTCTGCGGCTTATGGTTCATAGGACAAGGTTCCTATATCCATGCTAAGGCGGTGGTCGCACAACTCCTCCTGGAGACAGCATGGACAGAAACGCTCGGTGGCAATAAGGAGGTGAAACCTTGGCCATGGTCAGATACCTGGCCCGTCGCTCGTCTAAGTGCACCCGCCCTTGGTATTAGTCGCATCGTCCTGGCCGGAGCCAGTGGTTCTTCACTGGCTTTCGGCCCAGGGCATCTTTTTGGTAGTACGCCGCCAGGCGAAAACGGCAATATTATTATCTCAGGACATCGAGACACTCATTTTTCTTTTCTGGAAAATATAAAGAAAGGCGATCATTTAGAACTTCAATCAAATAAAAAAACGAGTGCTTATCAAGTCACCGATATACAGATTATCGATAAGACAAAAGTAGAAGCTATTCCTGTCGATTCAGAAAACAAATTGATTTTAATCACCTGTTATCCCTTTGACGCCATTCAATCAGGCGGACCATTACGTTACATGATTACCGCTAAATTCAAACATTCATTTATTCTTAGTTGAGGAAATATTATGCACGCATTATTAAAATCAACCTGTGAAATTCCCGTACCTAAAGAACGTTCACTAAGATTAACCGAGCAGGTTAATCCCGTTTTAAGCAACGAAGTACGACGACGCTTGCGCTATATGCACATGCAAAGTTTTGATCAGGAACAAGGCGGTCTGTTATCGCCGATTAAATTTATTGATCGCGACAGCACAGAATATTCTTTAGTTGTAGCTGCTGATCAGGACAAGAGTGAAGAACGTATGGCAATGACCACTTTAGATAATGCCTCTGCATTACTCGATCCCGTGTGGGGAGGCGTTTATCAATACTCTACACAGGGAAAATGGAATGTCCCTCACTATCGTAAAACCATGGCGGCTCAAGCAGGCCACCTCCGTTTGTATGCATTGGCCTACGCGCAAATGAAATTGAGTGAATACAACGATGTGTGTGATTCGATTCAATCGTATATAAAGAACTTTATGACTTCAGGTTCTGGTGCATTTTATTCGGGCCAATCCGATTGCATCGCTGGCATTAATCCAATGCTGTATTTTTCACTTAACAATACAAGTCGGAAAAAAATTGGCATACCAGAAGTCGATAAACGTATACACACTAGAGAAAATGGTTGGATTATTGAGGCCTTGGCAACACATTTTGAATACTGTGACAATCAAAATAGTTTAACTATGGCCATTGAAGCTGCCAGTTGGATAAACCAGTATTGTCGTGATAAAGACAATGGTTATTTGACTAATACAACGAGCCAAACACCATTGTATCTGTCAGATACACTTTCGATGGCCAGAGCAATGTTACAACTATATCGCGCGACGCTTGATAACCAGTATCTAAAGTTGGCATGCAATTCAGCACATTTTATTAATCGCAATTTCAAAAATGAGATTTGCGGTTATAACAGTAGATTACACTCTAAAAATGAAACAACACCCCATCGACAAATTGACGAAAATATCTCACTAACCCGTTTCGCTAATTTACTAAGTTACTATAGTGATGAAAAAGAATTCACAAAGATGGCAAAGCATGGTTTGCGCTATCTATGCATCCCGGAGATTGCAACAGCGCGCATGGAAGAAGCCGGCATATTGCTTATTGATCGTGAGATGTCTTCAACACCTTTTACTATTACAATTCATGGAAAAAGATATGACCCTGTTTTAAAAGCGTTTGTAAAGATCGCCCAGCGTAATGCAGCCTGGTATAAGTTGATTAAGGTCAATTCAGCAGCGTCTGCTTCCGCCTCAATTGAGATTGATGGCATAAAATCAAAAGCGGTAACATCTCCTGAGAAACTTCAGCAGTTACTTCAAAGTCACTAGTTATTTTCAAAGCAAAGCACTTGACACTTATACTAAATAGGCAGAGACTCGCGCGCCATGAACACTCAAACACACACAATATTAATTTCAACTTGGCTGCATCTTCTGCTGAAGCGAGTCAACTATTGTCTGTGTGCCGGAGAATCATAAAGCTTAATTAACAAAAATACTGATTCATATAAAAAGGCCACAGGATAAAACCTGAGGCCTTTTTTTTTATGTACTGTATGCCGCAAGAGGATACGATTACAGGACGTAATCGGTAGAGTCGAGTCTGCAACAGAGACCGAGGAGTCCGTAGCCGCGTTCTCCATGAATGGAGTGTAGAACAGGAACCCATAGAGCGAGTTAACCGGAGTAAAACATGCAAGTCATAACAGCCTATATTTCAATTGTCCTCATTTGGGCTACAACGCCACTGGCTATCCAATGGAGTAGTGAGTCCGTGGGCTTTCTGTTTGGCATATCTAGCAGAATGATTCTCGGTGCTATTCTTGCTTTAATCATTATCGTACTACTTGGTAAACGCTTAGCCACGCATCGTAAGGCTCTGCAAACTTATGTTGCCTCTGGATTGGGTTTATTTACTGCCATGTTGACGGTGTATTGGAGTGCCCAATATATCCCTTCGGGCTGGATCTCTATCATCTACGGCGTAACACCTATTATTACTGGTTTATTTGCCATGAAATTACTTGGTGAACGCGGTTTAACATTGTTTCGAACTTTAGCGATCATTATGAGTATTATTGGCTTATACATCATGCTTAACACTGGACTGCAATTCGGATCAAACACTACCTACGGTATTATTGGCGTCATCGCATCATCGGTGTTTTATTCACTGAGCATGGTTATGGTCAAAAAAATCGATGCTGATATTGATACTTATTCAACAGTGACAGGAGGCTTACTTGTGTCTGCCATTTTATATATTGCTGTTTGGTTTGGCTCTGGGATTGAAATCCCCCCTGAAATACCCTTTCGAGCAGGGGCAGCCATATTTTATCTAGCTACCGTAGGTTCTTTGCTGGGGTTCTTCTTATTTTACTTCGTACTAAAACGAGTTGAGGCAACACGAACTTCATTAATAACATTGATAGTCCCCGTGTGTGCACTCATGCTCGGTCATTTTCTTAATGATGAGGCGATAACTAGTGAAGTCATCACTGGATGTGCCATGATCTTATCGGGCTTGCTTTTATTCGAATTTGAAGGTGCAATACGCCATATAAAAATAATCGATTAATCATAAATTCTGGAGATTTACCATGGGCGACACTTTAATAGCATTACTAACGAATATCGCTATTGCCGCTGCCATTTTATTTGGTGGCATTTGGCTGGCTAAGCAAATTAAAAAATATGTTGTATTAATGATGCAAAAACGCAATGTCGATGCATTGCTTGCTTCATTTTCTAGCAATATAGTCTATGTCGCTCTGGTCGCTTTTGTTGTAATTGCAGCACTGAGTCAACTTGGAATCCAAACCACATCATTTGTTGCCATTATTGGTGCCGCAGGCTTAGCCATTGGTTTGGCATTACAAGGTTCTTTGGCTAATTTTGCATCGGGTGTAATGATCATTGCTTTTCGTCCATTCAAAGTCGGCGACTTTATCGAAGCCGGTGGCGTTGCAGGTGTAGTCGAAGGCATTCAAATCTTCTCAACACAAATGCGTACCGGTGATAACAAAGCCATCATTCTTCCTAACTCTGGCATTACTAGTGGCAACATAACTAATTATTCTGCGAAAGATACCCGCCGTGTTGATATGGTCTTTGGTATTGGCTATGACGATGACATTAAGAAGACAAAAGATATATTAATGGAACTAATCACAGACGACGAAAGAATACTAAAAGACCCTGAGCCGCTCGTTGCTGTTTCTGAGCTGGCCGATAGCAGTGTTAATTTTGTTGTCCGTCCTTGGGTTAACTCTGCTGATTTTTGGGGTGTTAAATTTGATTATACAGAAGCTGTTAAATTACGTTTTGATAAAGAAGGCATCTCTATTCCTTATCCTCAACAGGATCTACATTTACATAAAGTAGAAAAATAAAATCTTATAAATAAAAAAACCAGCCAACCTTTAAAGATGAGGTTGGCTGGTTTTGTTTTTTAGTTTAATAATTCAAACAGTTGCTGTTCTAAATTAATTAAACGACTTTCTTTACTAAGAAATGATAACCTGCGACAACCTCATCTTGTGGCTGACCTAGTGATCCGCTAATACCCAAATCGTCAACCTTGCCGAGACTCAATCCACCACCAAGTACTACTCCATTTCTGATAATGCCCTTCTTTACATTAAAGAGCACATTGCCATCAGTATCACTTATTAGGCCATGCTTTACTTTCCCAACAGGATTGCCTGCTCCCGCTGCTTCGCCATCTCTGACTACTCCAGCCCATACATTTCCGACTATTTTACCTGAATCATCTTGGACTAAGCCATTATCAAAACTTGCCATATTCTTACTACCCCTAACTTATATCCACCTTATTATTTATATGCTCCCAATGTGGTGGTTACCATTGTCAGCTCACTTGTTTAGACTAATTTTAAATTCAAGCAGAATCTTAAATCAAGAAAAACCGAACGACACAACTCGCTCTGTATTGCCTATATATAAGTATAAAAATGATGTAAAAAGTCAGAATTATTAATTTACTGGCTTCTATTAAAGTGATTTATTAAGAAAAATCAGGTTTTATCAATCGTTGATAACAACCTTTTGTCATGATCAAAATTGTGCGTTAGCGGGGGTTTATAAGTCTAGGCAATGCCTTAATTAAATAATTATCGAGTACATGAACTGTTGAAAACCAGATATAAGCGGTCCGATTATTTCAAACAAAACACCACTGACTAATAATAAGACAAGGATAATCAAACCATAAGGCTCGATTTTCGCATACCGAGATGCAATTGATTCTGGTAAAAGAGAGAAAACCACGCGACTACCGTCTAGTGGTGGCAACGGAAATAGATTAAGAATCATCAATAAACTATTGATGACGATACCTGCCCAAGCCATTAATGTTAAAATATGCGCTACCGAGTTACCTTGATCAGCAGCAGTAATAAACAATTTAGCAATGAGCAACCAAAAAGCAACCATAAGCAAGTTTGCACCAGGACCGGCTAATGCAACCAATGCAATATCGCGTTTTTTATTATTAAGCTGATTCCAGTTTACAGGTACTGGCTTTGCCCAACCGAATATAAACCCACTGGCAAAGAACATAATCAACGGCACCACAACGGTACCCACTGGGTCAATATGCTTTAATGGATTGATCGATAATCTTCCCATGTCTTTTGCCGTTGAGTCTCCCAACATCATGGCAGCCCAACCATGTCCTACTTCATGCAAGGTAATTGCAAAAAGTACCGGAACACTCCAGACAAGGATTTGGTAAAAAATAGAAAGTTCAGACATGTATTAATTGAAAATAATATTTGGTTATAAAATATCACTAATCCTGTGTGCCAAGGAGCCATGCGTCAGTGTCAAGTGCTTGTGCATTTACAACGGCACCCAAATGTTCAAACTCAAATGCATTGGTGTCCAATAAATGCGATGGAACAACATTTTGAATACTGGTAAATATTGACTCTACCCTACCAGGTTTTTGTGTGTTCCATTCAGACAACATTTTCTTAATCGCTTGTCGCTGCATATTGTCCTGCGACCCACATAAGGTACAAGGAATAATTGGAAAAGCCTTTTCTTCAGAATAAGATTTTATATCTGTTTCAGCACAGTACGCTAATGGGCGAATCACAACATTCTCACCATCATCACTTAATAACTTTGCTGGCATTGATTTTAGCTTGCCACCGTAAAACATATTTAAAAATAAGGTTTCAATAATATCTTCACGATGATGTCCTAAGGCTATCTTGGTATACCCCTGTTCTTTAGCAAAACGGTAAATAATGCCCCTACGCAGCCGTGAACATAAACCACAATATGTTTTATTCTCAGGGATAACGCGCTTAACAACACTGTAGGTATCTTCTTCAATAATATGATATTCAATACCCAGCGCATCAAGATAGTCGGGTAAGACATGCTCAGGAAAACCGGGTTGTTTTTGATCAAGATTTACAGCGATCAATTCAAACTCTACCGGGGCATTTCGCTGCAAGCTTTGCAAGATATCCAACATCGTATAAGAATCAGCGCCACCTGATAGGCAAACCATAACCCGATCACCGGCTTCTATCATATTAAAATCAGCAATGGCACGACCGACATTGCGTCGTAAACGTTTATGCAATTTATCGTGATTATATTTTTCTTTACGTTGCGCGACTTGCATCTTAGGCTTGACCACCTGTTCCTGTACAAGGAAAACTTTTTGTAAGTGCTTCTAAAGCCAATGTTTGCGCAGCTTCTTTAGAACGTGAAGATTGCTTACGTAAGTAGGCAATAACCTTATCAGTGACTTCTTCTTTCGGATTCAGCTGTGGGTTTATACAAAAAAATGGAGCGCTTTGTTCTGCTTGTTGCAACTTTATTACTGTTAAGACCAGGCCAACAACATACTGTACACAACCATTATTTGGCGCGCCTGGTGCTGAACCTTTCTCACAGCTTTCGAGAAGTTCTCCTGCCGTCAATAATTCAGGCTCTTCTTCCTCTGCGAGTACTATATTTGTATTAAGCAGTCCTATGCTTAGAAAAATTAATATCGTTTTCTTTATCAAGCTCATTTCTCTTCCTCAGTTAAATCGCCAAAGGCGCCGTAGTTTATCACTATCCGGTGTAATTATTCCGTCAAAATGATGATCCTGGTTGTATTAGAAATTCCAACTCATTTGCACTGGAAAGTCGGTTTAACACTTTGTTTCGATGTGGAAATCGACGAAATCGTTCAATAACTTCTTTGTGTTTTTCAGCATATTGCAAATAACCCTGAAACCCGTCCTTCAAATCTTCAGGCACTTCAAAGAGAAGCTTCTGAAATAATGAAACACATTGACACTGATTATCCAGATTCTCTGAATGTTCCAGCGGCATGTAATAAAAGACTCTTTCGATAAAACGTAATGAGCTATCATAATTTTTACCAATGCCTTCTAATGCAATTTTCAAAGCCTTGCTGTCTTGTGAAAAAGCATCGAGACTATCGCGATTAATAACTCGTGAAAATTGATCTAATATGATAATCAGTGCTAACTGACCTTTTATACTGTTTAACCAATCACCCAGTTCATCGTTAATGGCTAATCGATACAGTTCTCCAAACCGCTCCTTTATAACATGGTCGGTTTTCGCATCCTTGCCCCACCACAAGCCAGACTGTTGCCTTATGATTTTTTTTTGATCGGTCTCTGTCCCAAACCAAAAAGAAAGTACTTTATTGATATCTTCAATCAATATGTATACCTAATACCAAGTATTAGCCACTTACCAAAGCAATTAATAGAAGAACAAATAATACAACTGCACCAATGGGTATTAACGCACCTTTCCAATCTGGGTTTTCTATCTGTTGACTATGCTCCATCTCTTTTTTTGCACCCGGCCAAAAGAAAAAGAGTATCGCAATCATAACAATGACTAGTGTTACTTGTTCCCAAACTGGCATAGTCGTCTAATCCTTTCGTTCATTAAATTATAGAAACAGGATAATCAGTATAACTTTGAATCAACTACGGTCACAGACCATCCTGTATATTTTTAGAGACTCTTTCAATAACATCCTTTACCCTTGATAATTACTTGAAGAAACTAAATATAATTCTAAATGGATCATACAGCTCTTAATGAAGGCCTGACCTTACTGGCAATATCTTTACTTGTCGTTTGGGTTTTAAAACGAATTAAACTACCCCCAATTTTGGGTTACCTATTTGTCGGTGTTCTAGTCGGCCCATATTCATTAGGCTGGTTGCCCGAGGGTGAACATATCAAGACTCTGGCAGAGATTGGAGTGGTGTTTCTGCTCTTTATGGTTGGTCTCGAATTCTCATTATCAAGACTGATAGCGATGAGAGCCACTGTTTTTGGTCTAGGTAGTTGTCAGGTAGTTATTTCGACCTTATCCGGTGGGTTTATTGCCTGGCTAACAGGTATCGAATGGCAAGCAGCATTGGTCGTCGGCGGTGCGCTGGCGCTTTCTTCAACAGCAATTGTTGCCAAGCAGTTAACCGACCAACTGGAAATGCAGGCGCGCCATGGTCAACTAACTATAGCAATTCTACTTTTTCAGGATTTGGCGGTTGTGCCACTGTTGGTCATTATTCCAATTCTGTCCATGGATCATGATCAATCATTAATCCAGCCTATCCTGCTTGCCATTGGCGAAGGAATATTTGCCATTTTCATTATGCTTCAGGTAGGCCGCTGGTTATTAAGACCTTTTTATCATCTGGTAGCAAGAGCTCATTCAGCTGAAATATTCACACTCGCAACATTATTTATTGCCTTAACTGCCGCCTCGCTCACTAACTATCTTGGGCTCTCGCTGGCGCTGGGTGCTTTTCTAGCGGGACTGATGCTTAGCGAAACAGAATATAAGCATCAGATAGAAGCAGACATACGTCCGTTTAGAGACATCCTAATGGGACTATTTTTCATTAGTGTTGGTGCTCAATTAGACGTCTCGATCATTCTTAAGGAGTGGTTCTGGGTAGGCCTTTTAACAGCAGGTTTGATTGTTGGCAAAGGTGCAGTAATCGCCATCTTAACGCGTCTTTTGGGTCATGAATTACCCGTTGCTTTTCGAACTGGCTTAATGCTTGGTCAGGCTGGTGAGTTTGGTTTTGCTGTGCTGATGGTTGCCATAAGCAATAATTTATTAACATTACAAGAAACACAACCCATTATTGCAGCAGCTTTATTAAGTATGCTAATCACACCAATCCTAATCCGTTATAACGGACGGATCACAGAAAGCTTATTTCGTGGGTCCTATAAAGCTGGTTTAAATACACCCACAAAAGAATTGGGCTCAGCTTGCGAAACGTTATCTGAACACGTGATTATTTGTGGTTTCGGTCGTATTGGACAAAACCTCGCCAATATCCTCCGAGAAATGAATATTTCTTATGTCGCTTTAGATCTAGATCACAGCTTAATACAGCAGGCCTGGGAAGCGGGTGAAACTGTTTTTTACGGTGATAGCACCCGTTCTGAAATACTTAAAAAAGCAGAGTTAGTTCGTGCTAGCGTATTGATTATAACTTTTGATGATATCTTAATCGCTGAGAAAATCATTAGAAGTGCACGCCAAATTAACACTAATATCCCAATTGTTGTTCGCTGTAAAGATGATCAGTATATGGATAATTTACATAGTATCGGTGCGAGTAATGTCGTACCTGAAAGCTTTGAAGCCAGCATGATGCTTGCTATTCATGTGCTACAACACATGGGAATCTCAACAAATAAGTCATTAGCCTTTGTCGCGCAAGCAAGAAAAGATGACTATAGGCAACTACGCGGCTATTTTCGTGGCGAAGAATCATTAGGCATGGACGAACCAGACGCATTGAGATTACACACGGTAATATTATCACCTGATAGTTATGCTGTAGGAAAACCAATGGATATTATTAATCTTGAAAAAAGTAATACTACGATCTTAGCAGTAAGACGAGGCCGAGATAGACTTGATTCATTTGACAAAACATTCCAGTTTGAAATTGGCGATGCTGTTGTCATTGAAGGCATACAAAGCGCTGTATTAAATGCTGAAAAACATTTATTGCGAGGCTGATATTGCCTACAGGGGCGTAGGCAAGGACGATTTGTAGAGAACGAAAATCGTTTGCCTGCATGGATGCAAGACTGCAAGGACGCAGGAGGTAGAACGACTCAGGAGACAAAGTCGAGGCACTTAGAAATCGGATAAAGCTCCTACTGTTGGTGTCAGGAACGAAATTTCTGAGATTCCATCATGTGCCGGGAACAAAGTAATGACATGACATCCATTTCCATCACCGTCTTTACTCTTAGGTTGTGACTAATTCCAGGGCTTCCTTAATTAATAATATCTGCATTTATTACGTCACGTTGACTATCAGCTACTGACTCATCAAATTGATCGACAACACGCACAACGATTATAGAGTCGCGATAAAAATCTGAATGTATTGGCACACGAACTTTTATTGCAGCACGTTCGCCTCCTCTACCATCATTATAAATAACGACTTCATCATCATTGACAAAACGTGAATTAAATTCCATCCGACCATCCTCATAAACCAACAAGGTATTATCGGACTCGGAAGATTCAAGAACATTACTCATTGTAGATGAACAAGCCGTGCTTGACAGAATTACGGTTAATAAAGAAATAATTGTGTAATATTTATTCATATATTTTACATATAGTTGTGAGACATATTTAAACTATATAATAAATATAAAAAAATGATGTGTGCTGTTTCACATTACGAATCCATCACATGAGAACCATGTCTCGTTTTATACTAAATGAGTGTGATGAAGATAACGTTTATGTCATCAGATAAAACATTAATCTGTATTATCGTTAATGAATAACACATACAACATAACGCAAAGTTTTTAACTTATATTTAAAAACCAGACTCTTTTAGCAACACAGAGGCTACTATTTTATATGCTCTATTAATAAAGCTTTGTGTTTCTCCTTCAACATGCACCACACCACGTATAACCTGCTCAACAGAGACATCCTCAACAGAACTAATCTTAAATCGAACTCGGTACACTGATTTGTCTGGAACCAATTGATTTGACTCATCATATTGAGCCGGTACTTTACCGCCATAAACAGAGGCCAATACTGGAATATCAAGAGCTTGTAGATTGGCTTGCTCGATTTCCTGAACAAAGGTCCATGTTGAATTTAATTGTGGGTTTTCAGGAATAAATTTTGCGCTAGACTGTAGCTGCACTCGTATTAAACCTTCTTCTGAAATAACGCCTTCAATAGTTGGTTTTTCAGAATCAACAATTGTTGCAATTGGAAGCGTCTCATTGATCCATCGACCGTGATGCAGTGACTCTTGCATATCGTAAATCACACCGCTTATTGGTGCACGAATCGTCAACTCATTCTTTTTTTCATATAGGCCGTTTAATTTAGAACGCGCTTCTTGTAACTGTTGGATAATTATTTGAATATTTGATAATTCTTCTGAACTTGCTGCAATTGTACCCCGTCAGCACCATGTGGACCAACTAGCCTGATTGTCTAAGAGATAGTTTTAGTTCATCGTTAACCCAAGAGGAAACGATGATGACAAGTAAA
>JGI20151J14362_10000770_pt1 | contig 23741 bp, 28 predicted proteins | sample COG_01_FD_14362 | JGI IMG/M metagenome (IMG submission 14362)
AACAATAATTGGATGGTATTGTTGCACTAGAATTGGTTGGAGACGAACTGCTGGTGATAAAATTGTTGGAACTAGAATGGCCTTACTTCAATTGATGTTGCTTAGTTTTGCAATAATTTCTTTTTATGAAGTTTTATACAATTTTACAGTTTTAAATGCACAAATGACNGCAGGAGTAGTAAATGGAATAGTACCAGATATTGANAAATTATTAGTAGCTTATCCAGATCCTGACCGTCCATGGAACTTGGTTTTTGCAACTAAAATATTTCTTGCAGCATTCATAATTAGCGCACATGCATTTTATCTAAGTGTAAAACCTAGAAAAAGTTTAGATGAATAAAAATTATAAGAAATAATCTTATTTTTTGAAATAATTTCAAAAAAATATTTAATGAAATTATGTTTTATACTATTAGATACATTGTAAACTAATGGGACTATTTGGATCAAGTAAGAACGATTTAAAATGTAAAAAATGTGGAACCGTGTTACCAGATTCTGAAAGATTGAAAAAACACCAAGAAAAAGCACATAACAAAAAAAAGGAAAAATGTAGAGCGTGTGGAGCTGAATTTGATTATAGTGAAGAATTAAGAAAACATAAAAAAAATTGTAAATAGTGATTTTGGAAATTTAATAAATTAAGATTTTGCAGGCCTTAATAGTGATTTTTCAATTGCTTCCAAATTTGCAATTTGGTTTTTGGAGTTTAAAGTAAGAGTCTGAATCATTTCTGAGCCTAATTGAACAGACTGTTCAGGNANTGTTTCTAAAAATTTTTCTAANCCTTTTTTNTAATTATTNATNANTTCTAATCCTTCTTCAAGTGTCATAAAAATAATAGAATTTTACCTATATTCAAAGATTCTATATACAAAAATTATTTTAAATAACTTTATAGGCTTAGATTTTAAAAGTTGTTTTGATTTGGATATAATTGAAAAAGTAGATTTAATTGAAAAACCTCCAACTGAAGAGGTTGTAACGCGTGAAGAATTAACTGAATTATTTAAAACAAATTCTTCCCCAAATCATTACATTGGATTAGAAATTTCTGGTTTCTTACATTTAGGTAGTTTAATCAGTACTGGTTTTAAAATAAATGATTTTGTCAAAGCTGGAGTTAATTGTAAAATCTTTCTTGCAGATTGGCATACTCTAATCAATGATAAATTAGGAGGAGACTGGGATACAATTTCTAAGGTTTCAAAATATTATCAAGATGCCTTCAAACTAGTTTGTCCAAATGCAGAAATTGTTTTAGGATCTAAATTGTATGAAGAAAAAACAGAATATTGGTCTGAGCTTGTAAAATTTACAAAACATATGTCAATTGCCAGAACAATGCGAACCTTAACTATCATGGGTCGTTCTGAAGATGATAACAAAATAGATGTAGCTAAATTATTGTATCCAGCAATGCAAGCAGTTGATATTCATTCTTTAGATGTAGATATTGCACATGCAGGAATGGATCAAAGAAAAATTCACATGTTAGTAAGAGAAATTTTTCCTAAAATGAAATGGAAAGTCCCAGTTTCTGTTCATCATAAATTATTACCAGGATTATCAAAACCAGCAGATACTGATAATTCTCAAGTTTTAGGAAAAATGAGTAAATCAGATCCAAACTCAGGCATATTTATTCACAATACAGATAATGAAATTAAGAAAAAAATTAGTAAATCTTGGTGTGAAGAGCAAAATGTTGAAAGTAATCCTGTATTAGAAATTGCAAAAAATGTAATTTTTCATGAATTTAATGAAATTAATGTTGAAAGACCAGAAAAATATGGTGGTAATGTTTCTTATTCTAATTACAATGAACTACATACAGATTTTGCAGAAAATAAATTACATCCAGGAGATTTAAAACAAACTGTTGGAAACTATCTAGTTAAAGTGATTAGTCCTATAAGAGAAAAACTAAATCTTAGTGATGAAATTTCTGAAGCCATCAAGAAAAGTTTCTAAACTTTTAGATCAGGATTAGTTTGTTCTTCTAAATTATATTTTGATTTGTATCCTCTTGGATTAATCATTAAATCTTTGTAAGTATATGTTGATGAGTTACCAATTATTACAGTACTTGTCATACCCAACTCTTCATCAAAATTTAGTAAATTATCTAAATTAGTCATTACAATTGTTTCAGATTCTCTATATGCACTTTTAATTATTGCAACAGGGGTAGTAGGTTTTCTATGTTTAAGCAGAATTTTTTGAGTATCTTGTAATTGATGAACTCGTTTCTTACTTTTAGGATTATAGATTACAAGTACAAAATCACCTTGAGCAGCTGATTCTACACGTTTTTGAATTATCTCCCAAGGTACCATCAAATCACTCATACTAACAACAGCAAAATCTGTCATTAGTGGTGAACCAACAATTGATGCACATGAATTCAAAGCAGATACACCAGGAATAATTTCTACTTTAAGCTCATCAGAAGGATCCCAGCCTATTGTTGCAAGCGTTTCATAAATTAATCCAGCCATTCCATAAATTCCAGGATCACCACTAGAGACCAGGGAAACAATTTTTCCAGATTTTGCAAGATCAATACATTGATGTGCTCTTTCGACTTCTTGGGTCATAGCATATCGATGAATAGTTTTTCCTCCTATCAGATCTTGAACTAAATTAACATAAGTTTCATATCCAACAATCGTATCACTTTCAGAAATTACTTCTTTTGCTCGAAATGTCATGTGATCATGATGTCCAGGACCAACACCAACAATGTAGAGTTTACCAGTCAATTAAAAATAATTTTTTCTCAACTAATTTATCCGTTTAGTGATATTTTTATTGAAATGGATCAACTATTGGAGAATTAATGATGTATTCACTATTTGATGGACGTGCAATGCTGACTGTAATTAGATCATCATTATGAAATGAATCAATATCAGATTTTGTTTGTAGAATTTGTGCAAATTTAGAATCATGCCATTCTACAAGATATATTTTTGAGATGGGATTATAATTTTCTTCATCTGAAGAAAAATTGAAAATTTCTGGTTGAAAATCTAAAGAACCAGATCCCATAATTCCATTTTTGAATTGGTATTGTTCAATAATAGACGAATTTGTTAATAGATCTGACATTGATGGAGAATGTTTCACACCAATTAATTTTGATGGCCCAATTGGAGTTACATCAGTAATAATATAGTAAATTGTTTTTCCGCTTGAATCCCAGCTTCGATGTGCAACAAAAGTTACAATCAATTCATCTTCATTAATTTCAGTGATTTGACCTCCAGAAAATGACATTTTGTTACTGATTTGTTTATCAGAACGTTCAGTCATTTGTCCACCTGACCACTTTATTTGAGGAGTATTTACGACTACATTTGTTTCATTAAATTTAATTCTACCAGATTGTTCAGCATCAATAATATCAGCAGCTGATTCAAAAATAATTTCTTTTTGACCAGATTTCCATGTAACTTCAATTAGAGATCCTAATGGGGAATAATTAGATTGTTGTGGAGTCTCAGAAAAAATATCAGTTTGAAATCCAAAAAGTCCATCTCCCTCAATTCCATTTTTAAAAAGAAAAATTTTTTGTAAATTATTTTCTGGAATATTTTTGAGTGATTTTGACAATTGAATATTCAATTCTTGTTTTTCTGAAATAGTATTGACATAATCTTTGTCACTTGCATCAGTAATTATGTAAAGAATTTCATTTCCATTGTGCATTCCTTTATGCATTGGAATTTCTATAGGGACATTAGTTCGTGAAAGTAGTAATGAAGGATCCTCTTTTTGAAATTCAAGTTTTTGTTCAAGTACTTGAGTTGGTTGTCCTCTAATCCAACCATCAACACTTACAGTTGTAGTAAATTCTTTTGAGTTTGTTGAATGTAATGCAACTCCGGCTCCTGTAAATTCAATTGATCCTGATTTCTTTTCTGGGTTTAGTAAAGATAGACCATAAATTTTATTGTCATTGACAGCCCATGTATCTTGTCCATTTACTTCATTTTGATTAATTTCATGTAAAACAATTACATTAACTAATTCGCTAGAAGTAAATGTCATAGAACCATCATAGATTGTACCTTCATTTGGGGATAAAACAAGAGCCAATTGATGATCCTCATGTCCCAATCCAGGATCTTGAGAAGAGGAGATTGTTTGAGTGAAATGAACTTTTTTTGTAGATCCTGCATCAACATATTGATCTGAAAAAGTTGAAAGTGAAACAATTCCAGTAACAAAAATTCCAATTATTAAAATAATAATTATTTTTTTCAATAATTTTGACTAATTTTATTACTTTAAATGATTTGTCTTAATTGATTTTATCTAGTGTAAATGCATCATGAATTGCACGTACAGCAGTATTTGTATCAGAATTTTTTACTACCAATGCAAGATTAAGTTCTGATGAACCTTGAGTAATCATAGATACATTTACTTTATTTTTTTCAATTGCTGCAAAGACTTTGGATGCAACACCAATTGTTCCTCTCATTCCTGAACCAATTAATGCAATAATTGAAACTCCTGTAGTAACTTCTAATTTTTTGATGATTTTACCTAATAGATCCATTTCTAAAACACTAACCGCCTTGTTAAGATCAGAATTTTTTACTACAATTGTAATACTAGATTCAGAAGGATTTTGAGAAATCATCATTACGTTAATTCCAGCTTTTGCTAAAGTAGCAAATATTTTTGCTGCAGTTCCAGGTGTTCCAATCATGCTTCCACCTTGTATATCGATTAATCCATTATTACGAATATTACTAACACATTTTACAGTATTTTTTACAGATGCAGAAGGCGAAGAGGTTACTAAAGTTCCTTCATTTTTTGCATTAGATGAATTTCTTATTTTCATTGGTATTTTTTTTGCTAAAAGTGGTTCAAATGTTCTTGGATGAATTTGTTTTGCTCCAAACAAAGCCATTTCAATTGCTTCAGTATATGATACTTCTTTGAGTAATTTTGCATTTTTCACAATTTTTGGATCTGCTGTCATTAATCCATCAACATCACTCATTAACCAAATTTCATCAGCTTTTAAGCAAGAACCAATAATTGTAGCTGAATAATCAGAACCACCTCTACCAAATGTTGTTGTGTGTCCATGTTGATCTGCACCTGAAAATCCACCAACTACAGGTATAGTCTTTTTAGAAAATAATGTATCAATACTTTTTGAAACTCTTAATCTTGTTGTATCCATAAGTGGTTTTGATTCACTAAAATTAGAATCAGTTACAATACCTACTTCCTTACCAGTTAGTGGAATAGCTTTTTTTCCTAAATCATTTATTGCAGCTGCAAGTAATTTTCCAGAAAATCTTTCGCCAAAGGAAATTAAATAATCCATTGATCTAGATGTTACTTCTCCTAACAAAACTAATCCATCTATCAGTGCAACAAGTTCTTTAAAATCATCATTTAATTTAATTAACAATTTTTTTTGAATGTCAGATTTTTTGATTGTTTGTTTTGCTAATTGCTTATGCCTATTGGTAATTTTTGATGCAAGTTGTTCTGCTTTAGATTTATTTTCTTTTTTGATAGATTCAGATATTTCAATTAAATCATCTGTTGTTCCACTTATTGCTGAACAGACTATTACAAGTTGATTTTTTTTGGATAATGAAATTACATGTTTGGCAACTGATTGAATATCTTTGGTATTAGATATTGATGTTCCACCGTATTTTAAAACAAGTTTCAAGTTAAACTATCTGAATTATTCAATGTTTAAATGCTTTAACTTTCCACGCGTGGAGCAAGATAAAAGTGGATTCTTCCTATATTTGCAACTTTAAACTCAATTCTAAGTGGTTTTGCACTAGAAAATTCACATGTGATAAATCCAGCATTGCTGCCTACGGCTTTAACTACAGGATTGAGATATTCAAGGCTGTAAGTACCTTCACTATCAGATTTTGAAGATATTTCCTCAATATCATCAGCATCCTTATCAAGATCAATTATTACTTCACCTGAATCGCCCTTTCCAGAAAAATTACCTTTTGAATCAGACGTATTGATTGTTAAATAATCAGAAACAACTTGCACATCACCAAGAATTTTATCAAACTTTGATGAAGTTAAAATAATTTTTGAGTCATAAGGAATTTTTGGTAACGGTGTGTCAGTTGCAGAACTTTCAATTAGACGAATTTTGTATTTTTTATTTTTTCCAACTGTTACAAGTAACATATTTTCTTCAGAAATACTAATTTCTATACTGTCTTTTTTATCTGCACGTTTGATAAGTTTTGAAAATTCATCTATCCTAACTCCAAATTTAATATCGCTATCACATTCATATTTCTCAAATGCTGAATTTGGCCAAGATATATCAATTAAAGCAACATGAGATGGATCCATTCCTCTAAAAGAAATTCCTTCTGCCGTTGCAACAAAAGTTGCTTCTTCAACTAAAGTGGATATTGCAGAGATGATAGCTTTTAGATCATCTGAACCATTTGTTTTAGCTCCAAAAGTCAATTTAATTTTCTTGGCTATAAGTTCCAGTTAAACGTTATGTGTAATCACGCCAAGTGTATTTACATTTTTGACAACGGTAAAATCTAGTTGTAGGTTCATCTGCACTTCTAGTTTGAAACATCCAACCAACTGCTTCATCATGACCACATTTTTCACAATCAATTTTTACTGTAGGATGAGATTCTTCACCTTCATTTCCTTCAAAAGCAAGTAGTGAGAAATCAGGTTCTTCTTCGGCAACAATTTTTTTCTTTTTTTGTACTTTTTCTCCATCAATGTAACCACATTTAGAACACTCTAAACCGGATTCACTTTTTTTTAGTTTAACCTCACATTTGGGGCAAAATTTCAATTTTATTTACCCTAATTTTGAACTAAATAATTGTTTGAACTCATCAGCCATCTTTATTGCAGATTCTGCTGATTTTTTAACCTCAGTTAGTGGTTTTGAACTAGAATTAATTCTCATCCAGCACTCATTAGTTAATGGGTGTTTGACAATTACACCTGCAAAATCAACATTTGAGGCCTTTAGAAGTTCGTGTTGAATAATGTATAATACTCCAATATCAGCTTCTGTGACAGAAATACTGATTTCTTTGGGTTCTGAACTGATTACTTCTGCATTCATGTATTCAGAAAAAGCACTTATTGCGGATATAAATCATATGAACTATAGCATGACAGAAAGCAAAATTTCACAAATAACACTAGAAAAATCCAAAGAAGAGTACTCTTCAGATGAAAATATTGAGATAAATGTCCAATTTTCGATTGAAGGGGGCCTTAGAGATGCATTCAATGAAGCAAATTGGACTAAAGCATACAATAACAACGATGTTTCAATGAAACTGAAATATGGTGTAAAATTGACATCTGGTGGTTTTAGAAAGAAGGAATTGGGAAGAACTATTGATTCTTATCGAAAAGCCGCTATTTTTTGGACTAGAAATCCAAAATTAGTTAATCCAATGAAAGATAGAAGAATTTGGGTTCAAGTTGCAAAAAACTTTGAGCCATTTATCAGACTAAGTGAAGAAGAAGTTAGAGAAGAATTCTTAGACTTTAATGAAAAGTTTGTATTCAAAGCATCTGATTTAGGAAAAGGTAAACACAAGATAGGAGCTGAAGTTTTTTCATCATGGCAAAAACATGATTATACTGAACCAGGTAATATCAAAAATAATTCTAATGAAATAGAAGTCGTAATCAATTAGGATATAAGGAACTTTTTTCTTTGATTAACAATGGCAAAATATGACGGTCTATTAGGACAACCAATTCTTGAAGTCGAAGAACCTGATAAGGAAGGTGGAATAACTTTCATCTTTAAAGATAACAGGTTTATGTTTATCAAAGCAGTTGATGGAAAAATTGAAACCGTATCAATTCCAGAATAGGTGATTATGAATGGAAAAATTTGATAAACTCAAAATGTTGGAATTGGTAAAAGTTGAAGATCCAGATGTTGAAGGTGGAATGACTTTACATTTTCAAGAAAACATTACGTTGAAAATTAAAAACGTTGATGGAAAATTAGTTTCAGAATTTGTATAACTAATTTCTCACATATTTTTCATAATAACTTATTGCTAATTCCTGTACATCTGATTGAATAGATCCAGGTCTTTCTTTTCTAATTTTTTCAATTGCTTCTTTAGCTGAAAAATTTTTATATTTTATAAAATAACATGCAAGAATTGTTCCAGCTCTTCCTAATCCTGCAGCACAATGAACCATCACAGATTGATTATTTTTTATTTGATTTTGAATAAATTCAACTGCAGAATCTATTCCTTCCATATCAGGAGCATGAAAATCAGCTGTTGGAACATGTAGATAATCAATTTTATGAGTCCATTCATCTGGTAGAGGATTTTCAGTCATAGTAACAATTGATTTTACGCCTTGAGTTAGAAGCCAATCAAATTCATGAAGTGATGTAGGTATTCCTGAACCAGCTAATTTTTCGTCAATTAACCAAGAAAAATTCGTAGGTTTTTTTGTAATTTTTCCATGAACTTTTCTCCAAATATTACCTGGCTTACTCATACCATTATCTGATCAACATACTATATTTTTAGCATTACGAAAATATTGAAAATGAATCATTTTAAAAAAATTAAATTAATTTTAAAATTATGAAAAGTTAAATACTGTTTTATCAAAATCATATTGTGCCTACTGCTTATGTATTATTGAATTCAGACTTAGGTACAGACGTTTCAATAATTACTGAAATAAAACAAATTCTTACTGAGGAAAATGTGGAATATGAAGTTAGAGGAGTTTATGGAGTATATGATATTGTTTTAAAAATTTCATCAGACGATGCAGAGAAATTAAGAGCAATAATTACAAATAAAATTAGAAAAATCAGTAAAGTTCAATCAACACTTACTATGATGGTTATTGAAGAGCAAGAAAATCTATAGTTTTTTAATTTCATCAATTACTTTTAGCATATCTGATTCATTATTAAAAAAATGAGGTGATACACGAATAATCTTTTTTTCCATTATTTCCCTAACTGCTAAAATAATATTTTGTTTTTCAAGTTTTTTGACAACTTTTTCTGAATCAAAATTCTTGATGTTAAACGAGACAATACTGGTTCGTTTATCTGGATCCTCTGGACCGTATAAAACAACGTCAGGGATTTTCATTAATTCATCTCTAAAAATATTAGATAAATTTTGATTTTTTTTGCGAATATTTTCCATACCAAAATTTAACAGATACTTTACTGAAGATTCTAATCCAACAATTCCAACATAATTTCTAAAACCAGTTTGAAACTTTTCAGGTAAATCCTTAAAAATTAAATTATTATCATTTTCAATAATTGCAGATTCACCTCCAATAGTTTTTGGCTCTAATAATTCACTTGATTCCTTTTTACAATAAAATAAACCTGTTCCCATTGGTCCACACAACCATTTAGACCCATTAAATGACATAAAATCACATCCTAATTTTGATACATCATGTGTACCAATACACCCAATTGTTTGTGCACTATCAATAAAAAATGGGATTTCCTTTCCTAGTGAATCAGAAATTTTTTCAACAGGTAAAATGGAACCAGTATTATACAAAGCATGACTTATAGCTAATAATTTTGTATTATTATCTACATTTGATTTTAAATCATCGAGTTTAAAAAACCCATTTGAATCAATTGGAAGACTTCTAACTGAAATTTTATTTTTTAATTTAATCCATGGATAAAAATTGGAATGATGTTCATGAGTCATTCCTCTAATTATGATATTAGAGGAATCATCAAAAGATAAACCATTTGCAACAATGTTAATTCCATCAGTAGTACTTTGAGTTAAAATTACTTCTTCAGACTTGCAACAAATAATTTTAGCAATAATTTTTCTTACATTATTGAGTTTTTCTTCAATTAAACTTGCTGAATCGTTAGAATCAGGTCCTAGAGAATTATATGAAATTAGAAAATCATTCATTGCATTAATGCTCTGAGAAGGCATTAAAGAAACAGATGCATTATTCAAATAGATTTTGTTTGATATAGGAAAATCAGCAGAAATATCTTTTGACATTAAATTCATTATTATATCTGTAAAGTCCTACTTTGGTGTTGGATAAAAATCCTGAGATAAATCTAAATGATGATCTTAAGTGTATTCAAAATGAATTTAAAAATAATGTACCTAGTCTAGTTTTATGTTTAAATTCATTTCACAAAATTGAATTTTTAGATAAATTAATTTCTTCTATAAAAAATCCAATTATTTTTGTGGATATGGATTTGTTATATTCTGGGTATATTGAGTCAAAAATGATTAAAGAAAAAGGGAATGTAGAAATTTTTAGACCAAATAAGCTTGATTGGAAAGAAAGATTATCAGAAATTATTTGTAAAATTTCAGAAAAAGAATTTTTTATTATTATTGATTCATTTAATGGAATTTACAATTTATTTGATGATTTAGAATCTGCCAGGTTTGTTAATTCATGTCTAATGCTACTTTCATCATTAAGTAAACAAAGTGATTGTACAGTTGTAGTAACTGGGATGGCTAAAAATAAAGATAATTATGAATGGATTTTATCTCCAGGCGGTAAACATGTTATGAAATTATCTAAAACTAATCTATATTTTTTAAAAAAAATTCAAAATAAACTCACAATTAGAATTATTGATAACGAACAGAATACAGTAAAAGAAAAAAACAAAGCGATCTAGATCAAACGCCGTTATAAAATTTGAAACGCCGTTATAGGTCTAAAAATTTAGGTAAATTATATTAAGCACGAATCTCGATTTAATTTTGTTATGCCAGTAGGAATTATTCCAGACATAAGTGAACAAATGTGTATCGGATGCGCACTCTGTGTAGAAATCTGTACAACACTTGGTCCTGATGTCCTTAGAGTAAAACCAGTTGAAGGCTGGAAAAGAGGTAAAGCATTTGTTTTCTACCCAGAAAGATGTATTTCTGATGGTGCATGCATCGGTGTATGCCCAACAAAAGCAATCTTTTGGATGAGACCAATGGACTTTACAGTTGGACAACCAGTTCCACTCTACAAGAACTCAGTCTTCGTCAAAGGTTGGACTGAATTAATCGATTAGATTAGTTCTACAATTTTTAATTTCTTTTTATTATTTTTAGTTAAGTTTACTTGTATCAAATTTAATTTTTAGAAAATTTGAATTTTGATTTCCAATTTGAAGTTGATTTCTTAGTTGGTTTTTTGGATAAATTATCCAACATGTCATAAGTAATAGTAAATCCATTTCCAACCATAGTAGCATCCTTATTGTAATTTTCTTTATGAGGAACAAATTCATCAGCTAAGTCTTTAATTTTTTTAGTTTTAAGATCAAACAATCGTATCTTTTTACCATTTTCCAATTCAATAATTGCATCACCACTTAATCCTTGAATAGAAAAAGTTTCAAAAAATCTAATTGTACCATTTTGTTTTAATTTAATTATACAATCATAAGTTAACTTACTTCCATAAAATAAAATTTCACGTGCAGAAATAACTGCATCCTCTTCAACATTTAAAACAATGATTGAATCTGCTGTGAGAGATACAGTATTTACAACATTTTCAGCAACAATTTTTCCTTCTGGTGCAGATATAGTTGTTCTGTGTTCTTGAATTTGAAAAACTCCAACTCTACCTTCTTTATCTTCAACTCTAAATTTTCTACCGTAAATATTACCTACAACTGCATTTCCATTATCTACAAAAATTTGTGCACCATTTTCAATTTTATATTTATTTTCTAGTGGTTCAATGAATTTAAAATCACCTTTAGTTAAATGAATATTAGTTTTATATTCTTGAGTCCATGAAGGGCTAGTAATACTTCCTTGCATAATTATAGGTCCATCATAAGTTAAACTTCCAGCCATAAAATTACCTTTAATAGATAATGTTCCTGTTGCTTTTCTTTCTAATTCAATTTCACCAAGAGTTTTAGAACCAAATAATCTAGTAGCAGTTGCATTTGAACGATTTAAAGCAGATGCCCATTCTTCAGCAGTTTTCATTTCTTTAGATAATTCTTGACCTAAAATCTGATTTTTCCTTCTAACATCTTCTTCGCTTTCATCAGAATAAACTCTAGAGTTTTTGATTTTTTCGATATCTGTGTCAGGATATTTTTTTCCAATTTTTAGATCATCGTATGCCTGTTTGATTTTAATGAATTGTTCATTTTCTCCTCCTCGATCTGAGTGAAATTGTAAAGCTAATCTTCTAAATGCGTCCCTAATCTCTTTTTCAGTAGTTCCTTCTACAATACCTAAAATATCATAATTAGATTCTACCATTTTTTTATCAACCTAGTTAGGATCTGTAATCATTTTCCTATACTTGTAGTTTATCACATTAGAGAATATCAATGATTTGGAAATTCTTTTAAAAATACTCGTAGAGTTAATTTTTTCTTGTTTTTAACAAGGCAATAATTGCTATTATGATGCCAATAATTGCAATTGGCAATACTACAACATATGCTCCATCTATTTCATCCTGTTTTTTATCATTAGAAACTTCTAAATTTTTAATGGTATTTTCTAATGAAGTAATTCTTTGTTCAAGTTTTGAATTATCATCAATTACTTCAGTTAAAGCCAAATCAGCAGATTGAGGAAATTCAATATATGATCTTTCTGCAATTGGTGGTGGATGCATGGATAAATTAACAGGTGTCTCCAATATTTTTCCAATTAGATTTGCCTGAAAATATCCTGATACAGTAGGAGTAATAAAGGCATAATATTTTCCGGGAATATCATGATCTGCTACAAAAGGTAGAGTAATAGTTTGAGTGTTATCATGTACAAATTGAATTTTTAATAATTTTCTTAATCCTTCAATACCATTTTTAAATTCTTGAGAATTTGCACATTCTAGTAAAATCGGAATATCAGGACATTCTTCTAACGGACTCACATACAATTCAAGTCCATTGGTCTCACCTGATATAACGGGTTCATTCATCCAACCAATTTCCACACGATATTCCCCAACTGCATCAACTGTATGCCCATATGCAATTCCAGCAAAACTGGGAATAAGCAATAATGAAAGTAAAAGAAATTTGTAATTCATAATAAAAAATTAAAATCTAATTTTAAAAATGTTATTTTTGAGATTTGTACCACTAAGCATCCGCATACATAGAAACTTCCCAAGCGGTAGGAGTTTGTGCAAATGCAGTATATTCCTTGTATTTTAATTCAGAATAAGTTTCAAGAAAATCTTTTGTAAAAACTTCCTCTAAAAAGTTAGAATCACTACTTAGAGCATCTAGTGAACCCTTTAGTGATACAGGTAATGAACCAATATTATATTCTCTTTTCTTTTCTGAAGAAAGTTTGTAAACATTTTCTTCAATAGGATCTCCAGGATCAATTTTATTTTTTATTCCATCAAGACCTGCTAATAGTAATGCAGCTTCTAACAGATAGATATTTGCAGTAGGATCAGGTACACGATATTCAATTCTTTTACTTTTTTCTTGATTTCTATTATACATTGGAATCCTTATTGCTGTTGAACGATTTGCTAATCCCCAACAAACATTGACTGGTGCCTCAAATCCAGGAACAAGTCTTTTGTAAGAATTAGTTGTAGGATTTGAAATAGCACATAGTGCTGATGCATGACTAAGTATTCCACCAACATAATATCTACCAGTTTGACTCATTTGAGCAACTTCATCATCGTGATCATACATGACATTAGTGTTATTTTTCCATAAACTTTGATGNGTGTGCATAGCTGATGCATTATCACCAAAAATTGGTTTTGGCATAAAAGTTGCAACTTTATTTTTTCTTTTAGCTTTGACTTTAACTAAATTTTTAACTGCAATGACATTATCAGCCATTCCAATCATTTCATCATAAACTAAATTAATTTCACATTGACCTGAAGTTGCAACTTCATGATGTTCTGCTTCAATTTTTATTCCAAAATAATTATACAAATCATCACATACATCTTTTCTAAATCCTTCAAGTGTATCCTTTGGTTGTGATGGATAATATCCTTCTTTGATATCTATAGCAGTACTGACATTTCCTTTGGCCCATGGTGATTCTTTAGATTCAATTGAATAACCTGAACCACCACCTGAATGGGTTGCAGCATATGGTGATGGATAAACACTAATTGAATCAAAAACAAAAAATTCAATTTCAGGACCCCAATTTGTGTGAGTAAATCCAAATTCTTCAAGTTTTTCTGCTGACTTATGTGCAATTCCTCTAGAATCTCTATTGTATCTATCTTCTTTGTTTGTACTCCCATCATAAAGATCACAAAAGATCCTTCCATTTTTTCTATGTCCTGGATCATAGTCACTTGGTAAAATTTTAAATGAATTTGGATCAGGCATTAAAATCATATCAGAATTATTAACAGATTTGAATCCAACAATTGAACTAGCATCTAGTTTTTCAAGACCATTTACAAAACTAGTTTCATCAATTGCATAACTAGGCATTCCAACATTATGAAGTTCACCAAAAATATCTACAAACCAAAAATCAATGAAAGAGATTTTTTCATCTTCAATAGTTTGTAGTACTTGTTTAGAATCCAATTACTAAATCTTAGAAATTATTTTACTAATGTTGTCTAGTAAGATAGAATTGTCAATAAAGTCAGGTAATTTTCAGGGTAAAAACTCTCAATTGAGTTTATTTTTTTGGATTTCCATCATTCCTTCTTCAAAGAAGAATTTTTCATCAAATATGGGTTTTAAATCATCCAACCATATTGCATTTTCATCATATTTTGCGAAAAATGGCATATCTACCCAATCAGGATTTCGGCCTTGTATGAATCTCAAGACAATTACTTTCTGACCATTTACACTTGTAGTTCCCATTACATGGACTTTTCCGGGTGTTGCAGACATACTTGGTCCACGAACAGTTCTAGCTATTCCACTAACCGAAGAATATGCTTTCTTAAAAATTTCATGCGCTTTAATTAAAGAAATTCCAAAGTAATGTTGAGCACCTGTATCTCTAACTACAAACATGTAATATGGAATACAACCTAATTCAACTTGTTTTGTCCACATTTTTGCCCACATTTCTGCATCATCATTGATATGTGTTAAAAGAGGAGATTGAGTTCTAATTTGAGCACCTGTTTTTCTAACTTCTTTAATTGCATCCTTTACAGCTGGTGTAGATAGTTCATTTAGATGATTGAAATGAGCCATAAATGCAAGATGCAAACCACTTTCAGTGATTTTCTTAAAAACTTGTAACATTTCTTGAGAATCTGAATCTGTCAAAAACTTGTAAGGCCAATATGCAAGTGCCTTTGTTCCGATTCTAATAGTTTTAAGATTAGGAAGATTTGCATCAATTATTGCATCAATATATTTTGAAAAGATTTTTGCTTTCATGATCATTGGATCACCTCCTGTAAATAATACATCTGTAATTTCAGGATGTTCTCTAACATATTGAACCAGTTGTTCACCTTCTTGCATTGCAAATTTCATTTCATCCATTCCAACAAATTGTGGCCATCTAAAACAAAAGCTGCAATATGCATGACAAGTTTGACTTTGGCTGGGGAAAAATAAACAAGTTTCTTTGTATTTATGTTGCATTCCGTATAATTTTGTACCATCATTTAATGTTGGAACATTAAGTTCCATTTGGCCTGCAGGATGTGGATTTAATTGTAATCTAATTTCATTTGCAATTTTAGTTATTTCTTTTTTATCAGCATTATTTTTTAATGCATCAGCCATCTTATCATAATGTTCAGGTTTTAACATTCCTTTTTGTGGAAATGTTAAAACAAAAATAGGATCATTTGGAATATTATTCCAATCAATCAATTGTTCAACGACATAATTATTTGCTTTAAATGGCAATACATTTCCTACAACCTCCATCTCAAATTGTTTTTCTTCAGAAAGTTGTTGAATTTGTGGAAGTTGACGGAAATTTGATAACGTATATGATTTCATAGATGGAGTTTCGTTCCAAATTGATTTTTGATAGGTCATTTTAAGAATAGTACTGAAACCCTTGTTAAAGGTTACATCAATTATAGGCACAAAATGATGAGTAATAATTGGTAATTTTTCAATATAATCCTGATCGCTTAACATTTTATTCTAGAAAATAGAACAAAGTAAGTAGACAAATTATGAGCGAAGGCGATATTTCACAAATTTCTGTTGGCGAATTTGAAACTGTTTCACAATTATTGGCATCATCAGAATCACTTCAATTAGCATTTCTCATCATGATAGTTGGGATAATTGCTATTGCTGCTGCTTATAGAAAATTTTCCTCATTAATTAAATCGAAAAAAATTTTTTACACTAGACCACATTTGTCAAAATTTGTGCAAAATGCAGTATTACCATTTTTTGCAATCGCATTAATTTCATCAACAAATGCATATATTCAAACTTCAGAATTATTTGAAAACGATTCTAATTCATTAACAATGGAATTAACTCCAGAAGAAACTTTTGCAAAAATTCTCAATACTTTTAATATTTTAGTTATAGGCTATACCATTTCTCATTTAATTCCCATTATGCTTACAAAACGAGATAAATCAATTCTTGAAAAAGAAGATTTTGGTATGTGGTATGATATGCAAGGTTTTGTTGACGATAATGATCTTTTTCATAAATTATACAAATGGGTTCCACCAACAATTACGCCAGAAGATTTTACTGATGAAGAATTTAAAAAATTATGTAAAACAAAAGAAGGAATTAATCAATTAGAACAACATCGTAATTCAAAGGGAAATCCTATTGGAAGTTATGAAAAATTAGTCAGCAATCCATTTGAAAAATGGAAAGAATCTGAAAGAGCAAAATATTTGAAATATTTTAACAATTGCGTTACTGGAAATAATCAATCAGGAAGAAAATTAAAACCAGGAGCAAAACCAGATGAAATATTTCCAATAGACATATGGAGAGAAGAGAAGAGAATCAATGGTTTTGAGCCATTAATTCCTAGTAATAGACCAGCTGGATATGCACGAAAGAAAAGAGAAGGTATTCCTAAATCTTTTAAACAAATTTTACCAGTAGGAATTTTTGTTGCAACAATTTTAGGAATTGTATCATGGTGGGGAGTAGATTTGTTTGTATTAGCAACAGCAACAGGTGGACTTGCAATTGGTATAGGTTTAGCTCTACAAGAAACAATGCAAAATTATTTTGCCTATTTGATGATTAGAAAAGACAATATTTTCAAAGAAGGAGAAAGAATTCAATTAGAATCAGGGTATAACGGAATTGTTCATAAAATAACACCTAGAGTTACATATGTTAGAGATGCATTACATGAATCAGTAGCAATAATTCCTACTAGACAGTTGGTGACAGCACAAATAATCAACTATACAAAAGAAAACAAACTTGTCCCAGCACTAGTTACAGTAGGTGTTTCATATCTCAATGATCCAAAACAGGTAGCAGCAATTTTAGTTAAAATTGGAAAACGTGGCATGGTTGAAATTAAAGATGCTAAAGGAAGACACCTAGTTCGACAAAATAGATGTCCAAACTTGGATGAAAATAAATCAAGTTGTGGTTGTGATAAGGATTTACATGTAGATATTTCTCAACCAGTTGTACGATTTAATCAATTCAATGATTCTGCTTTGGATTTTTCAATGTGGTTGTACGTAAAGGATTACGGTTCACAATTTAAGACAAAAACAGATCTAAGAATGATAATGTATGAAGAATTCAAAAGATACGATATTAGAATTCCATGGCCAATTAGAACTGTCTATCAAGGAGATGAAAAGAGAGAGCAAATAGAAATTGATGAAAAAGATGAATTTAGAAATAAAGTAATTGATGAATATGGATTAGGTGATTTAGGTCGTGGAGAAGGCGACGAATAAGAAAAATTTCTCAAAACTTAAGAATCCCTTCAAATCATATTTTCTTATTGAGTCAAATATCAATTATTTCAGGAAAAACTTCAGAAGATTTAGCAAAGAAAATTGCTAAAAAAATAAAGGCAAATCTAGTTAAATCAGAAATTAGAATTTTTCCTGATGGAGAAAGTAAAATTACTTTAATTGGAACAATTTCAAAGAAGAGATCAATTGTAATACAATCAATTTTTCCACCAGTAGATACCAATTTGGTTCATATATTATCGCTAATCACAAAAGCAAAAGAAAATTCAGCCCAAGTGGATGTTGTTATTCCATATATGGGGTATGCTAGACAAGATAGAGAATTTTTACCAGGTGAAATTGTAACAATGAAAGTACTTGCAAAATTATTCAAAGGAGCAGGAGCATCAAAAATAATTGCAATTGATATTCACAGTTTGATTGGATTGAAATATTTTAGTATCAAAACAGAAAATGTGACTGCAATTCCGGACCTTGTTAAATATTTTAAAAAATTGAGCCTAAAAAATCCATTAATTGTATCACCGGATCAAGGTGGTAAAAAGAGAGCAAAAGAATTTGCAAAGGAATTGGATTCCGATTACATAGCATTAGAGAAAATAAGAGACAGAAAAACTGGTAAAGTAAAAATCAAGACAAAGAATTTGTCTGAAGTTGAAAATAGAGATTTAATTTTAGTGGATGATATGATTAGTACTGGAGGCAGTATAATCAAAGCTACACAATTTCTTAAGAAACAAAAATCTAAAAGAATCTATGTTGCATGTACACATGCATTATTAATGAATAATGCAGAAAAGAAAATTAGAAAAGCTGGAGTAACAAGTATTATTAGTACAAATACAATTCCAGGTAAAACATCAAAAGTAGATATTTCAAATACTATTGCAAAGGCAATAATGTAATGCCAGAAAGTTTTTTCATTGTATCAAAAGAATATTTAGAACTTGCAATAGATGAAATTACTACACTAACAAAAATGTTTGATCGATTTGCTAAAATAAAAATTATCTCAAATTTAATAATTATTCAATCAAAAACAAATTGGAAAAAAATTTCTGAACGTGCTACATTTGTTAAAACATCTGGACAAATATTAAGAAAAATGTCAGGACTTTTTTTAGATGAAGAAAATTTCCAGGTATTAAAAAATACACAAAGTTTCGTATGTAGAGTAATTAATTTATCATCAAATCAATTAGATGTATTAGAATTAGAAAAATCCATGGGAGATATGATATCAAAATTTACTCAAGCAAAAGTGAATTTAAAAAATCCTGAAATTACAGTATATTTAATTTTCACAAGCACAGAAAATTTTTTTGGTTTTTCAGAAAAAAATGAAAATAAAAAACGACCTAAAAAATCCAAAAAATATCCTCATGAACTAGATTGGAAATTAACAAGAGTAATGATAAATTTAACTGGATTGAAAAAAGGTCAAACTGTGTGTGATCCATTTTGTGGTACAGGCACAACATTACTTGAATCTGAGTCTATGGGCATTAAGGCTATAGGAATTGATTTTGATGAAAAAATGTGTAATTTGACAAGAGAAAATCTTGAATTAAATAATTATAATTCAAAAGTTTTGAAAACTGATTTTCAAGAATTAGTGAAAATTTCAGATAATTTTGATGCAATTGTAACTGATTTACCATACGGAAAATCTTCAAAAACTTCAGAAAAACCAGAAGAAATTTTAAAAAGATTTATCTCAATTGTGCCTAAACATAAAAAAATTGCAGTGATGTTCAAAAAAGAATTAGATCCTAAAATGAAAATAAAAGGATTGAAAAAATATCAGATCTATAGGCATAAAAGTCTCACAAGAACTATTTTGATTAAATGAAACTAGTTTTTTTAGGGACATCAGCTGCACAGCCAACAGAAAGAAGAGGATTATCCTGCATATGTTTAGAAAAAGAAGGTGAAATTCTAATGTTTGATGCAGGTGAATCTGCACAAATTGCGTATATGAAATCAGGTTTGGGTTGGAATAAAAAAATGAAATTATTTGTTACACATTTGCATGGAGATCATTGTGTAGGAATTTTAGGATTATTACAAACAATGTCAATGCAAAATAGAACTGAGTCGTTAGAAATTTTTGGTCCTAAAGGAATTGATGAATTTCTTGCAGCAAACATTAAGGTATTAAATTTTGGATTACCGTTTTCTATTTTAATTAATATTATTAATGAAGGAAAAATATTTGAAAATAAAAAATACATGATTCACACAGTAAAAGCTAATCATTCAATTACTGCATTTTCATATTTATTTGAAGAAAAAGATAAGCCAGGTCGATTTAATGTTCAGAAAGCAAAAGAATTAGGCATACCTGAAGGTGAATTATGGAATAAATTACAAAATGGGGAGGAGATAACAAATAATGAAACAACAATAAAACCAGAACAAGTCCTAGGTGAAAAGCGTCCAGGTAAAAAAATAGGGATATCAGGAGATACAATGCCTACAAAAAAATTAGAAGAATTTTTTTATCAATGTGATTATTTAGTTTTTGATTCTACATTTATTGAAGAAGAAAAACAAAGAGCTTTAGATACTTGCCATTCAACTGCAAAACAAGCTGCAGAATTAGGTAAAAATGCAGAAGTAAAAAATCTAATTTTAACACATTTTTCTGCAAGATATAAAGATGAATTACAACATAAAATGGAAGCAGAAAAAATTCATAATTCAGTAATTACAGCAAAAGATCTTTTAGAAGTAGAAATTAATTAATTTGAAATAAATTTTTAAACAAACTAAAAGGATCAAATCCAGATACTTCATTTACTATAACTTCTGTGGATGATTCTAAATTTACATTTTCTACTAATTTGTCTCCAGTATCAGTAATTCCTTCAGAAATTTTTTCATTTACATTTTCTACTAATTTGTCTCCAGTATCAGTAATTCCTTCATACACACTATCACTAACACTTTGAATTGTTTTATCTATTGAAGAATCTAATCTATTTTCAGCAGAATCAGTTACTTTAGCATTTAATGAAGTAATATCATCTTTTAAAGAATCAGCTAATAATGCAGAAGTATTAGGAAATAATGAAGTAATTTCTGTTGAAAATATCATTCCACCTAGAACTATAACAGATACAATTATTCCTAATTTTATCAACATTTCATTATAATCCTAAAAAATTGATTTTAAATTCAAACTAAAAAAAATAATCAAAAATGGGTTGATTTTCTTAACTAATTTTATTTAATCAAACACAATCCAATCAATAATTCTATCAATATTTGAAGATGTCAAAGTGACTTTAATTGGTCCCAATGGAGATTCATCAAATTCCTCACAAATTGCAATTTGCTCAACAAATGCAGCTTGTTTATTAAGATAAAACCAAGTAGTATCATTTTCTAAATTGTCTTCTAAAGAACGCAAAAAATTTTTTTGTAACTTATTATTATGAATAAAGTGATAGATTTTTTCAAATGATCTTAATTCTTTAGAAATTGCATTGATTGTGAATTCATTGTTTTTAATAACTGAGTATGGAAAAATACTAGAAATTGTTTGTTCAACTTTTTCTATAGATTCAGATGGATTTACTGTACAAAACATTTCTATTTTGCAACTAAGATTAGGAGTATTCATTCAACCCATCTTTGAATTATGTCATAAGATTTTTTTATCAATTCATCTTTAGTTAAACCAATATTTGATATTGCAAAATCAGATAGTGCAATAGAATTACTAACACCAACACCTAACTCACGATCATCTCTTTCATTGAAATGTTCTTTCGTTTGTGGATCATCAGAACGTCCTCTTTTTTGTAAGAAATTAAATCTAGTGTCAGTTGAAGCATGAATTGCTAATAATTTTACAGTTCCCAATTTTCTAAGTACTTGTATTTCATCATTAGATCTAACTCCATCAATTAACAATACATTTGCATTAGAAGATTCTATAATTGGTTTGGCAAGTTCAGCTATTGCACCAGCTCCATTGTTCTCTCTTAATTCTAACATTAATTTTCCAAGATTCTCTCTGGTTGGATCTAAATTCCTTTTTTTTGCCTCTTCTCTTACAGCATTTCCCAAGTTAATTATTTCATAACCTTTAGGTTTCAAACCTTCAGCAATTGTAGATTTACCAGCACCAGGCATGCCTGTTAAACATACAAGTAATTTATTCAACATATATCAAAAAAAATACTCGTCTATGAAGTTAACTATTAGATAATATGTAAAAATAATGAAATTAATATAAAATCAAATAAAAAATAATCAGTGATAAAATAATGAAACAAATTATTTCTAAAATTTCAAAAACAACAATTCCATCTAAAATAATTCAAAAATCAAAAAAAGAGATTGCAGATAAGGTATACAAATTAGTTGAAAAAGAGATTCAAAAATATTCTGAAGTAGTAGAATTAGAATTTGGAGGCTCATACGCTAAAGATACATGGTTATCAAAAAATGCAGATATTGATATTTTTATTAAATTTAAAAAAAATATTTCTGAGGAGAAATTAGAAAATATTTCTAAGAAAATAGGTTTTGAATCATTAAAAAAATATTCTCCATATGTTAGATATTCTCAACATCCTTATGTTGAGGCAAAAATTAAGGATACAAAAATAAACATAGTACCATGTTATGATGTTAAAATTGGTGAATGGAAAAGTGCTGCAGATAGGTCACCATTTCATACTAAATTTATGAAAAAATCATTAACAATAAAAATGAGAAATGAAGTTAGAATTTTAAAGACATTTTTAAAATCAAATAAAATTTATGGTGCAGAAATTGCAAAACAAGGTTTCAGTGGATATATTTCCGAAGTTTTAATTTTACAATATGGAAGTTTTGAAAATTTAATAAAATCAATAATAAAAATCAAGGAAAAACAAATCATTGGAAAAACATCAAAATCATTTGATACAGCAATAGTTGTGATTGATCCAATTGATAGTAATAGAAATTTAGCTGCTGCAATTTCAAATGAAAATATTGGAAAATTTATTCTTAGTTGTAGGGCATTTAAAAACAAACCAAGTTTAGAATTTTTTAAAAATAAAAAATCAAAAATATCAAATAAATTTTGGAATAATTTACTAATTGTAAAATTTGAATTTAAAATTAGAAGTCCAGATATTATTTGGGGACAAATTAAAAGAGCAACATCAACATTGTCCACACAATTAGAATTAGGTGGATTTACTGTAGTTAGAAGTAAAGCACATACAGATGAACAAAGAGACGCATATCTGATATTCTTTTTAGAATCTACAATTATTAGCGAAATATATCAAAAAAAAGGCCCAGAATTTTTTAGAAATGATGGCTCACATAGTTTCATTTCTAAAAATCTTAAAGATAGTGAATTAGTATGGATTGGAAATGATGGAAAAATAATTTCATTAGAAAAAAGAAAACATGTCAATGCAGAAAAATTTATGAAAGAATTTTTGGAAAAAAATCTCAATGTAGGCATACCAAAAGGTCTTCATAGTGATTTTAAGCGAGGTTGTAAGGTATTTTTAGGAAATAAGACTCTTAGTAAATCAATTAAAGAGGAAATATCTGAAGTGATTTCAGTAGATGGCACACTCCTTCATTTCAATTAAAAAATTTTCAGAAGAACCTTATTCAAAAATTTTAGGATATCCTAGCGCTACTAATCGTCAAATTAAAGCAAGAATTAAAGAATTAGAAAAATTAAAAATTAAATCAATTTGTTTAACAGGTCCAACTTTAATTGGAAGTTTAGAAATTTTAGGCAAAGGTTACGTTGGTGTTGTTGTACTTGTCAAAAGAGGAAA
>JGI20151J14362_10000771_pt1 | contig 23731 bp, 22 predicted proteins | sample COG_01_FD_14362 | JGI IMG/M metagenome (IMG submission 14362)
TCAATTACAAGTCCGGATAAATAAGTAGCAAATCCTTCATTTAGCCAAATGTCTTGCCAACTACCACAGGTAATTTTATTTCCAAACCACTGATGTGCTAACTCATGAGCAATCAATCCTCTACTAAAATTACCCATAAATGAAACAGTAGTGTGTTCCATTCCTCCACCCCAACCAAATTGAGCGTGTCCATATTTTTCATTTGAAAATGGATATTCCTCAAATTTTTCGGTGAAAAAATCCATAATATCAACCGTAACTAAAGTTTGTTCTTGCGCTGTAGAAAAATCTTCTGGATATACATAATTTATTATTTCAAATGGATTCCCATTATTAGAAACTTCGTGCGAATATATTTCATAGTTTGTGATCGCTACAGCTATTAGGTATGCAGGAATTGGATAATTATGTCTAAAATGAGTTGTTTTAATATCATCATTATAACTTTGACTAATTTCAAGACCATTAGATGCTGAAATATATTCTTCATTATCAGAGTTGTAAACAGGGGTGTTTATATATACATCAATAGAATCAATCTTATCGTTTAAATCTTGTTTGCAGGGCCACCACCCTTTGGCTCCATATGGTTCTGAAAGAGTCCAAACTATTGGATCGCCATTGTGATATGATTGTTCAAAAGAGCCAAAACCAGAACTTACAGGGTTGCCAGAATAAGTTACACTTAATGAGTCTAAAGTTCCTTGACCTTGCAATTGCGATAGCTCAATTACTAATTCATCATCTGAATTTTGAGTGTAGTTTAAGTTTGTGTTAGTAGACAAATGGGTAACATTTTCAACTTGCATGTTATCAGACAAATCAAAAGTTATTTGAGTTAAATCATCCAATGCCAGAAAGTGAGAAGTTATAGTTCCAGAAATAAAAGCTTCATCAGGGTCTAAATTTAAATCAAGTTTATGATACTTTAAATCATAATTAATTGTGTTAACGTTAATTTTTTGTGATAAGATTTTTTTGGCTAACTCTGATTCAGAGGTTAATAAATCATCAATGTTGTTTTGTGAGAAAAAAATTACCGGCCAAAGCAGGGCTAAAACTTTAATAAACTTCATTAATAATTATTTGAATATCAACCAAAAATACTAATTAAATGCTAATTGTGTTGTATTTTTGTTTTCTCTTTAATTTTANTGTTTATGAAAGGAAGTTTTTCAAATTATAAGTGGATTGGCCTGTCAATAATTATTTGGGGTGTAATTTCAGTAAGTCTTTTCTATAGTATTTTAAAACCCGTAGAAAGGCTTCCAATTTATCAGCCAGCATCGGTTAATAGCGAATTAGTTGATACCACTATAGTCCATAAAATAAATTATCATAAAATTTCTGATTTTAGTCTCACTAATCAAAATGGGGAAACAGTCACTCAAAGTAAATTCGACAATAAAATATATGTTGCAGATTTCTTTTTTACTACATGTCAGTCTATTTGTCCAATAATGACAAAAAATATGAAAGACATACAGGATAAACTAATTAAAGATTCTGAAGTTTTATTATTATCTCACACTGTATTCCCTGAAATTGACTCTGTAGAAGTTTTAAAAAAATATGCTGTTGAGAATGAAGTCATTGACTCTAAATGGGATTTAGTCACAGGGGATAAGAAAGAAATCTATGATTTAGCAAGAAAGTCTTATTTGGCTGCCAAAGACAATAGCTTTGGAGAATATGAAATGATTCATACAGAAAACTTTGTTCTTATAGATAAGAAAAAACAAATTCGAGGGTTTTATGATGGAACAAATAAGGAAGAAATTGATAGACTCTATGAAGACATAAAAATTTTAAAAAATTCTAATTAAATCCCCCTTTGTACTAAAAATATTAATACTCAATATCTTAAATAATGAACATATGAAAAACATATTTATTCTTCTATGCTTATCAATATCAATTACAATATACTCGCAATCCGAAAAACCAGAATTAGTAATTGCAACTGAGAGAGTTGAACCAGGGATATTATTTATTTTTGAAGGAGCTATAAAAGATAATATATCTCCATCATCAATGCATTTGTCGGAAAATGAAACAAACATTCATATTGAAGCTAGGGTTAACTGGGATATGGTTAATGTTCCTAAAGGTACACCTGTTGGAGGATTTATTCCATATTTATATATATCTGCACAAGTTATAAATCAAAAAACTGGGCTAAGTACTTTTGTTGACTTGTTACCACATATTAATTTAGTTGATAATTTTCATTATGCCAGAAATATATCTCTACCTGGTTCAGTTGAAGATAAATATTCTGTTAAATTTAATATCACCAAGCCAAGTGGAACTGATTTAGCTTTGCATATGGATTGGTTGAAATCATATGGAAAAGAATTATTAGAAAATAAATCTTTTTCTTACGATAATGTAGATTTTTCTGAAGTAGCTAACGCTAATAGAGATTAGATTTCACATTGCTAACCTAGAGCAACATCTAAACACATCATGACTATAAACCCTGCAATAAGACCCATCGTTGCGATATCAGTATTTCCACCTCTTTGACTTTCCGGAATTACCTCCTCAACAACTATAAAAATCATGGCTCCAGCAGCAAAAGAAAGAGCATAAGGAAGTATTGGCCAAACTATCAAGACAAGAGCAGCTCCAATTACAGCAAATATAGGCTCAACTATTGCAGATAATTGACCCCATTTCCAAGATTTACGTTTACTAAATCCGGCTCTTCTCAAAGGCATTGAAACAGCAAAGCCTTCAGGAAAATTTTGAATTCCTATACCAATTGCCAAGGCAACTGCAGAACCTATTGTAAAAACTGATGCTCCTAGTTCTGGAGAAGCTAATGCTCCAAATGCAACACCAACAGCTAAGCCCTCAGGAATGTTGTGAAGAGCAATAGCCAAAACAAGTAAAGAGGTTTTTTTTAGGTCGGTTTTAGGCCCTTCAGCTTCTTCAATTTTTCCAAAAATATGTAAATGAGGAACCATTTTATCTAGCATAAACATAAAACCAGCGCCTAGAAAAAATCCAATTGCTGGAGGTAAAAAAGATGGCATAATAGTTTGTCCTAAATCATTTTGAATTTCAACAAAGTTAATAGCAGGAGACAATAATGACCAAAAACTAGCCGCAATCATTACTCCACCTGTAAATCCTAATGCAGCATCTAAAAGTTTTCTGTTTGAAGACTTAAAAAAAAACACAAGAGCTGCACCAGCAGCTGTCAAAACCCATGTAAATAACCCAGCATAAAAAGCTTGCATTACAGGACTAGTTTGAGATTTGAAGAATTCTAAAATATGTTCCATTATTATTTTTTTTGCAAATATAAATAATTAAATAGTTTTGCTTTGTATCTTTGTTAGCAAACTTATAAAAAATAAATATGTATCCTGCTGAATTAGTTAAACCAATGAGAGAACAACTTACCGTTAATGGGTTCCAAGAGATGTTTTCTGAAAAAGATGTGGATGATTTAATAGAAAAAAAAGGTGCAACTTTAATTGTAGTTAACTCAGTTTGTGGTTGTGCAGCAGCTAATGCAAGACCTGGAGTTATTGCAAGTTTATCTAATTCTAAAACTCCTGCTAATTTAGCAACAGTATTTGCAGGTGTTGATAGAGAGGCTACTGATAAAGCCAGATATCATATGGCACCATTCCCGCCAAGTTCTCCTTGTGTAGCGCTATTTAAAGATGGCGAATTAGTTCATATGCTAGAAAGGCATCATATAGAAGGTAGACCAGCAGAATTAATTTCTGAAAATTTACAAAACGCTTATAACGAATACTGTTAGTTATAAAAAAGCTTATCTAAAGTTAATTTTTGAGACAGCCTATTTAAGTTAATCACACTAGTTTTGCTAATTTCATTATCTCTACCGTAGTTTTTATAAACTGTGTATTTTAAAAATGTAGGGTTAATGTCTGACTCTATACTAAAAGTATCAATATTGATAAGCCATTCTCCTTTTTGAGAATCATCAATTATAAATTCTTCTGTATTGTATCCGAATTTAATTTCATCTATTAATTGATCTTTGTTTTCAAATTTAGTGTGAGACCAATTAAAGAATTTTTTAGAAGGACTAACAAACTGAACGTTAAACTCAATGTTAGAATCACTCCAATCAAAAACAACTCTATAATCATACCCAAAGTCTTTTGGTTTGATAAAAGATTTTTGATTTATATTTTTATTCAGATCTATGTTAGGAAGTATGTTTTTTAAAATATCTATTGGAAAGTTTTTAAAATCAAATTCGTCTCTATTATTGACGTATAAGTGATAGGCTTCATTAGCAATTGTCTTTTGAAGACCCAAAACTTCAACTTCATCAATCTCATTTAACAGAATTTTTTTATAAATATNAGCAGCCAAAACATACTTTTTATTTTTAGAATATATTAAAGCTAAATCCCTGTAAGATTGTTCGTGATAAGGTCTTATTTTAAGTAAGTGCTCATATACTAATTCAGCATCAAAATTTCTGTCGATTGACTCCATTTTATATGCTAATGCTTTTAAAGCTTTTGGGTTACTTTTGGCAGAGATAACTGCGTCTGTTAGAATTTGAAAAGCAAAATCATTATTCCACCTTTTGAAGTAGTCATAACAATCAAAATAATACGGCAAGGATTTAAATTCTAAATTAGAAGTTTGCTTAAAATATCTCTCTTTAGCATTTTCAAAAGAAAATGCTTCTTCTAATTCCTTTATATATTTAGAGTTATTTTCAAAGCTAATCATCCCCAATTCTTCCTCATAATCATTCCCTTTAATTAAGGCAGAATCAAGAGTTTGAGAGGATCCTTTATACAGACTATTCATTCTAATTACAAAAACACCACCTCTACCCACACTCCCGTATCTGTTTGTAGCTCCGTAAGATTTTAATATGGTTATACTTTCGATTTGTTGAGCATTTATAAAATTAGGGAAGTCCTCAAATATTAGTCCGTCAACATCATATATTGCATAGGCAGGAGTATTCATTGAGCCAGTTCCGCCTCTTATTGTAATTCTTGGAGTGTCATAACCTTCTATTCTAACTCCTGCAAATTTCCCTCTAATTACATCAACCAAGGTAGTCGCCCCCGCTGAAATATCTTCTTTTGTAATTGTTGAATTAGAAAAACCTACTGCATCTTTATTTTTCCTACCATATCCAGTATCCACTAGATTGTCTTCATTTTTATTTGTTGAAGATAAAACCACCTCATCTAATATTTGTGCTTCTGTTTTTAATAGAACATATAAATCATCAAAATCTTCTACAACAGTTTGTTTTTCTGTCATTCCTAAATAGTTAACTACTAGAATATCTCCAACTTGAGCATCTATATTAAAATAACCGTCAAAATCAGACTGGGCTTCAACAAGTGAATTTTTAATTCTTATAGTTGCTCCTTGAATTGGTCCAGACACACTGAACACTTTTCCAAATAAATTAGGCCCAGATTCATCTATTGTACTTAGAGATAATTCATTGGTCCAGCTATTTGTGTTTTCATCACGTTCTAAGTAAAATTTGTTAGTGTTTCTTAAAAACTTATATAATTGAGAAACTTTTATTTCTATAGTTTTAAATCCTTTTGCATTAATTTCAAATACATCATCATCATTAATTAGCTTCTCATCATACTTAATATTAAAGACACCTGAATTGCTGGTAAAAGCGCCAATTTTAGTGTGCTTAAAATTTACATTTGCCAGGCTTATAGGTTTGTTAGTCTTTTGATCAAGGACTGAAGCTTTTATCTTAATTTCATATTGAGAAAAAATGAAATTACAACAAAGAAAAAATAATAAAAATATCTGTTTGTTCATTTTTTTAATTTTTTTTTTAAATTAAGAAGTCTTTTTTTTAAGCCCGTTAATTACTTGTTAAATGATTTATTCATTTAATTATAAATACTTGATAAGATTTGGGGGGTATTATTTGAAATTTGCTTTTCGTTTTTTTATAAATGCATTAGTACCTTCAATAAAATCTTCAGACTGAAAACAATTACTAAACTCATTTATTTCTGTAAGATAACCATTTTCTCCATCTTTAAAATTGGAGTTAACACATTTTATCGAGGCTGCAATAGCACTTGACGAATTAGAAATTATTTTTTGTGCTAAATCTGTACTAAAAGAAATTAAATTTTCTTGTGATGTTATATGATTTAAAAGACCTACTCTTTCAGCTCTTTCTACATTAATCATGTTGGCGCTTAGTATCAGTTCCATGGCGATTCCTTTACCGACTAACTGGGGTAACCTTTGCGTCCCACCGTAACCAGGAGTTACACCCAAAGATACTTCAGGGAGCCCCATTAAAGTATTATCACTAGCAATTCTTATGTGACAAGCCATAGCTAACTCCAAGCCTCCGCCTAATGCATATCCATTAATAGCAGCTATAACAGGTTTTGGATAGTTTTCTATGAAATCAAAAAGTTTAGATTGCCCACCAGCAGATAAGTCATAAGCTTGATCTTTAGAAAATTTATAAAATTCACTTATATCCGCGCCTGCTACAAAGGCTTTATTTCCTGATCCAGTTATAATTATAATTTTACAAGATTCATCATTTAATAAATTATCTAATACAATATTTAGCTCATTTATGGTTAATATATTTAGTGCATTTAATTTATTTGGTCTGTTAATAGTGATTGTGGTAACCCTGTCATTTGTATTCACTAATATATTTTCAAATTTCATAATTAATTTTTTGGTAAAGTTATAGTAAAAGTCGTCCCTATATTCATTTTAGTTTCAAATTCAATAGTTCCGCCAAAAGATTTAATGATATTACTTATAATAGATAGGCCTAAGCCCATACCACTTGACTTAGTCGTAAATCTTGGTTCAAATATTTTTAGTTTATTCTCTTCGTCAATTCCAGATCCATTGTCACTTATTTTAATAATTGCATGTGTTACTGTGTTTGATAAATAAACATCTATGACTGGAGTTCTTTCTTTTGGAATTGACTGAACTGCATTTTTAACCAAATTTGTTAAAACTCTAATAAGTTGAGATTTGTCTAAATTAGCAAGGACTTCGTCAGAATCGAATGAAAAATTAATAAATTTCTTATCAAAAATATCAAGTGCAGTTTCAATAACTTCATTTAAGTTTAATAATTCTTTTTTCTGTTCTGGCATTTTTGCAAAATCTGAAAATGCACCAGCNATTGAGCTCATTACATCAATTTGTTGAATTAAAGATTTNGAAAATTCATCAACTTTTATATTGACATTTTTATTTTCAATATTAAAGTTCTTTTGAAAAGATTGAATCGTTAATCTCATTGGAGTAAGTGGATTTTTTATCTCGTGGGCAACTTGTTTTGCCATCTCTCTCCAAGCACTTTCCCTTTCGCTTTTTGCAAGCTTTACAGCGCTATCTTCCAATTCATCAATCATTAGATTATATGAGTTAACTAGTTCTGCAAGTTCTTTTGGTGGGTTCTTTAATATTATTTTATTATCACTTTGAGATAATTTTGTAAGCTTTAATCTATTGCTTATTTGAAATAATGGATTTGTTATATATCTAGACAAAAAATAGGCGAAAAATGTAGAAATAATTATAATATTTAGTAAAACAAAACCTAAACTATATAATATTGAATTTAACTTATCATCATTTAAAAAATCAAACTCATAATAAGGGATGTATAAAAGACCGATTGGCTTATTATTTTGATCTTTCAATATGTCATAAGCAACTTTATAATTTTTGACATTAACATTGTTTTCAACAAATCTATTAATGTTATTATTTTTAAATTTCTCAACTATATAACTAGGCATTTTTAGTTCTACTAAATCTATAGTTGCTTCTAAATCTGAATTTTTTAATAAATTTCCTTCTAAATCATATAATTTAAATTCAATATTTTGAATTTTGGAAATTTCATCAATTTTACTATCAGAAATGTTTTCAATAATATCACTATTGTCAAAAGATGAATTCTGAATAACATAATTAAGACTTAATATTAATTGATTTTCTTTTCTTTCTAATCTTTCATTGTGATAATATTCTGATTGATAGTTGTATTCAATTAAAGATAAGATTGTAAGAAGTAATGATGAGACAGCTACCATTAAAATCATGAAAATGAATATTCTAAAACGAAGAGAAATTCCTTTTAATTTCGTGTTATTCATTTCTTAGTTTTTTATATAATTTTATACCTAAGATTAAAATTCCTGATAAAGATATGATACCCAGAACACCAAATATCCAACTTGTTGAACTCTTTAATATTATTAAAAAGATTACTGCAAATAATATAATTGTTGCTCCTTCATTCCAATATCGCATAAAGTTTGAAGAATAGTTAATTATATCGTTTTGTAGTTCTTTATAAATTATATGGGTTTTGATATGGTATAATATAAGTATAAAAACAAAAACTAGTTTAATTTGCATCCACTCAAAATTTATTAACCCGGGATTTAATACAAATAGAAAAATAGCGAATCCTGTAGCCAAAATAGCAGAAGGCCATGTGATTATTAGCCAAAGTCTTTTTGTCATAATTTTAAATTGGCTTATCAATATTTCTTTTTCTTTTTGTGGTTTGGTATTTGCTTCAATATGATAAATGAATAGCCTTGGAATATAAAACAGCCCTGCAAACCATGTTATAACAAAAATCAAGTGTAATGCTTTTATATAATTATAATATTCCATGGATTATTCAATAGAGATTAGATAATTTAATTTATTGTTGTTAAATAGTTCATTAAAATTTTTCACCTCTTCAATCATTAATTTATCAAAAATTTCAAGATTTATATTTATCTGATTTGTTAAATATTCTTTAACCTCAATATCTTGTTTGGTTGGTGAAAAATCACCCATAGAAACTAAAGAATTCAAGTGACCTAACTTATTTGTAAGTCTGATGGGGAAATTTAAGGGATCTTGACCACTTCTGTTTTGAGTTTGATATAAAGCTTTTTCAATTTTTGATAAATCATCACTTAGCTCATTTGCTTTTTCTTTTAACTTTGATAAATTGTCTTGATTATATATTGAGGTGAATTTCAATAATTGACTTTTAATACTTCTTATCTTTTTAATAGATTTATGAGCCTTGTCCATTGTTTTATTTATTGAGTTAATAAAATCAAACTGCTCTTGCATAGATTTAATTGAACTTTCAGATCTTGGATCAATGCTTATTTTAAAAGGTTTTACTTGTACAACTCCATTGACATTTAGCTCAACAAAGTAATTTCCAGGTACAGCTTTAGGCCCATTTAGGCTAGCCCACCATAATATCATTCCGTCGAAATCACTTGCTCCATCATAATACATATCCCAGGTAAATTTATTAGGTCCTTTTTTAATTTTTAATTTCTTTTTTCCTGAAGCTTTATTATTTAGTGAAATTATAGTGTCTTTATTGTTATTCATATAGGTCAAAGACACCTCATCTTGGTCAGAATAATTAAAAAGATTAAAGTAAGTTATAACACCATTTTCAAGATTTTGACCAGCTGTAAGGCTATTTCTTGCACTACTTCTGCCAGACATTCTATATGAATCTTTTGGTGTAAATAGTTCAACATTATGTAAATCATGATGTGGAAGTAATTTTCTATCTAAAGAATTAATATAAGATTGATGAATAACTGTTAAATCATCTAAAATCCATAAGCTTCTACCTTGAGTAGCNANAATCAAACTGTTATCTTTAATGGTCAAATCAGTAATTGGAACGATTGGTANATTAAGCTGAAAACTCTGCCAATTTTGACCTGCATCCAACGAAATATACATGCCTGTTTCAGTTCCAGAATATAAAATATTTTTGTTTTCTGGATCTTCTCTTACAACTCTGGTAAAATGTTCTTCGTTAATTCCATTAGTTATTTTTTTCCAAGTTTTACCAAAATCTGTTGTTTTATAAATGTATGGTTTAAAATCCCCTGTTTTATATTTTGTCCCTGCTATATAGCAAGTCCCTTCATCAAATGAGCTTGGTTCAATGCTATTTATCATCATCCACTCTGGCATTTTTTTGGGAGTTATATTATCCCATGTTTCTCCAGCATTTTTTGTTAAGTGTACTAGCCCGTCATCACTTCCAACCCAAATTAATCCTTCTTTAAGTGGAGATTCCTGAGCGGCAAAAATTGTGCAATAATATTCGACAGAGGTGTTATCTTGAGTTATTGGACCTCCTGAAGATTTTAATTTATTAGGGTCATTTCTTGTTAAATCTGGGCTTATAATATCCCAAGATTGGCCTTCATTTTCAGTAACATGTACTTGATTTGAAAATGTATAAAGTTTTTTTGGATTATGTTTTGAGAATATAATAGGAAAATTCCATTGAAATCTATATTTCATACCTTCGGCTCCATGGCCCATTGGGTTGTCTGGCCAAACATTAATTGCTCTAACAGATCCAGATTCATGATTTACTCTTGTAAGAAAGCCATCATAACTGCCCCCATAAATAATTTCATTATTCAAAGGATCAACAGCTATATGTGCCGATTCACCACCTGCAGTCGGCTCCCAATCCGATTCAGTTATTGATCCATTTAAAGATCTGTGATTAATTCTAATCGTTGAGTTATCTTGTTGTGCGGCATAAATCCTATAAGGAAAGCTATTGTCAGTGGTTACTCTATAAAATTGTGATGTTGGCTGATTCATATAAGTACTCCAGCTCTCACCTCTATCATATGAAACTTGAGCTCCACCATCATCCCCAATAATCATTCTTTCGGGGTTTTCAGGTGAAATCCAAAGATCATGATGATCACCATGGGGAGCATTATAGGTTTTAAAACTTTTACCAGAATTTGTGCTTTTATGATATCTAACATTTAAAACATAGACTAAGTTTTCATCCTGTGTATCTGCATAAACTCTTGTATAGTACCAAGCTCTTTGTCTTAGTTTTCTTTCATTATTTATTAATTCCCAGCTTTCCCCTCCATCATTACTTAAATATAAACCTCCTTTGTCCTTATTCTCAACTATAGCCCATACCTTTTCATTGTTAACCGGTGATACTGTGACACCAATTATTCCAAGAGTAGAATCAGGAAATCCTTTGTTAAGAGATATCTCTTTCCAAGTGTCCCCGCTATCTTCACTTTTCCATAATGCAGAACCTTTTCCTCCAGAACTTAAGCTGTAAGGAGTTCTTCTTACATTCCAAGTGGAAGCATATATAACTCTAGAATTTGTAGGGTCAATTATTAAATCAACTACACCAGAATCTTCATTAGAATAAAGTATTTTCTTCCAATTTTTTCCACCATCAACACTCTTATAAAGTCCTCTTTCATCACTCGACTTATATATATTTCCTAATACTCCTGCGTACACAATATCATGATTATTAGGGTCAATAGTAATTCTTGGAATATGTCTTGAATTTTTTAAGCCTGAAAAATTCCATGTTTTACCAGCGTCTAAACTCTTCCATACACCATATCCAGAGGAAACATTTCCTCTTACAGTTTTTTCTCCCCCTCCAACATATATTACATTTGGATCGCTTTTAGCAACGCTTACAGAACCAATACTTCCTCCAAAAAAACCATCAGAAATATTTTCCCATTTATTTCCGCCGTCTTGTGTTTTCCATACTCCACCTCCCGTAGCTCCAAAATAATAAAGATTAGGTTTGTTAGGCACGCCTGTTACTGCAGCGCTTCTACCTCCTCTAAATGGTCCTATCAATCTGTATTCTAATGCTCCAAATTCATTTTCATGTTTGTCAAAGCCAATATTTGAATTATTAACTGTGTTTGCATTTAAACTAAAAAAAATAAATGTAGTGCTTACTAAAAAAAATAAATATAATTTATTCATGTTGAGTCGATTTTATTAGTTCTAAAAATAAGAATTATTTATTATACTAATCTTTTTTTTACTTCTCTAGTCAAAACTACACCCGTAATTATTGTGGCAAGTAAATCTGAAATTGGAAATGACATCCATGCTCCCATTTCTCCATAAAATAAAGGTAATATTAAAATTAAAGGAACAAATAAAATCCCTTGTCGAAGCAGAGCTAAAATTAAGCCTATTTTTGCCTTTCCAATTCCTTGAAAATATGCAGCACCTATTAGCTGTATTGCAATAATTGGAGTTGCTAAGAATACCCAACGCATTGCGGCAGGAGTTTCTCTAATTACATCAGTATCTGAGGTGAATACTTTTGTAATTTCCTCAGGAAAAATCATTAAAATTAAAAACACAAGAGTTGCAAAAAAAGAAGCATATTTGATTGCTAAAGAAATAACCTCTTTAACACGTTCAAAATTCTTTGCTCCAAAATTATACCCGGCAATAGGTAAAAACCCTTGAGTTATTCCATAAACTGGAAATAATGAAAACATCATCATTCTTCCAACGATTGCATAAGCAGTCACTGAAACTTCTCCTCCGTAATTGTATAAAATATTATTCATTAACAAATATGTAATACTAACTGTAGCCTGTCTAGCTAAAGTTATAGAGCCTAATGACGTTATCTCTTTCACAATAAGCTTTTTTAAATATAAATGATGAATTTTAATTTTAAGTTCTGATTTGTCTGAGGAAAAAAACCAAAAAATAAAGATAAAACAAAGTATATAGGATCCTGTGGTTGCCCAAGCTGCTCCAGCCATTCCCATATTTAAATATTTAATAAAAACTATATCTAAAACTATATTTCCAATTGATGGTATCATTAAAGCATACATTGCAAATTTTGGTTTTCCTTCTGCTCGAATAACACTATTACCCATCATAGATAAGGCTAAAAAAGGAACGCCATAAAGAACTATGGTGTAGTATATTTTTGATGGCTCGTAAATCCCGCCTTTTCCTCCAAATAAGGGAATAATCGATTCAATAAAGTACAGCCTAGAAAAACGAAACTTACAGTGATTAGTATTGTAAGGGTAATTTGATTGGCAAATGTATATCTAGCTTTTTGAATATTATCTGAGCCTAAAGATCTTGAAATAATTGAAGAACCACCGATTCCTATAGCCATTCCCAAAGCAGCTATAAAAAAAGAAACAGGTAAAACAACATTAATAGCAGCTATGGCTATTGATCCAATCCATTGCCCAACAAAAATCGTGTCAATTAAAATATTTAATGACATAACTAATATGCCGATGGACGCTGGAAGAGCTTGCTTAAATAAAAGTTTTGAAATTGGTTCTATTCCAAGATTAGATGAATTTGGTTTGTTCATCTAGAAGCATTTCCCATTATCTTTCCAATTATCTACCCAATTAGAAATTAAATTCACCCAATCATTATTATCATTTAAACATGGGATAGTTGTAAATTCATGACCTCCTACTTCTTCAAATATTTCCTTGCCTTCCATCGCAATTTCTTCAAGTGTTTCTAAACAATCACTAACAAATGCAGGCGTAACAATTGCCATACTTTTAATCCCGGATTTACCTAATCTTTCAATTGTCCTGTCTGTGTAAGGTTGAAGCCATGGATCAAATCCTAACCTAGATTGAAATGAAGTTGAGTAGTTTTTTAATTTTAGTTTTTTAGCTACTAATTTTGTTACCTCTTTACATTGATGGCTATAACAAAACTCATGTGCTATTGAAGGAGTATCACAACAAGTTCCATCAACCTTACAATGTGATTTAGTAATGTCACTTTTTCTTATATGGCGCTCAGGAATACCATGGTAAGAAAATAATAGATGCTCTATTTTGTCAAGGTCAATANTACTTTTAATAGATTTTGAGAGAACATTTATATAGTCTTGGTTATTGTAAAATGGCTTTATTTCTTCAATTATTAAATCTGGAAAATGTTCAGTGCAAATTTCTTTAACAAGCACGCTTATTGTTTCTGTAGTTGCCATTGCAAATTGAGGATAGAGCGGAAATAATAATATCTTCTCAACTCCTTGATCAACTAATTCTTGAATTCCTTTTAAAATCGTCATGCTACCATATCTCATAGCTAAGCTTATTGGTATGGTTGACTTTGTTTGGAGTTTTTTTTGTAGTCTTTCAGAAAGAACAATTAACGGAGACCCTTCTTTCCACCAAATTTTCTTGTAAGCCTTTGCTGAAGTTTTTGGTCTGGTATTTAATATTATTCCTTTAACCAAAATAGTTCTAGCCCATTTTGGAACGTCAATAACCCTTTCATCCATTAAGAACTCTCCTAAATATTTTTTTACATCTTTAGGTTCTGGAGAATCAGGAGATCCTAAGTTTACTAATAGTACACCTTTTTTCATTTATTATAATTATGATGATAGTGAAATGAAATATTTTTTTGGAGTAACTCCGTATTTTTTTTTAAATGCAGCAATAAAATGGCTTGAGGTGCTATATCCGATTTTTAGCCCAACCTCATTAACATTATAATCTCCCGATTCTAGTAATTTCCTAGCTAATTCCATTTTGTAATCTATTAGAAAACTATATACTGAATCTCCATAGATTTGCTTGAATCCCTCCTTTAATTTCTTTAAACTAAGNCCTATCTCATCAGCTAAATCATTTAAACTAGGGGGTTCTGCTAATCGATTAATAATTATATCCTTAGCTAATTTGATTTTATTGACGTTNGATTCACTTACTAGAAAAGGACATTGATCTAAATTTGTTTCATCACTTTTATTGAAATACAAGCTAAGGAGTTCGAAGGTTTTAGCCTTAAAATATAATGGTTTAACCGAGTTATTTAAATTAAAATTTAAAAGCTGAGTTAAAACAATGGACATAGATGGTGATATGTTTTCCTCAGTATAGTATTTTTTTAAAATATTTTCCTTGCTTAAAAAAGTTATATAGCTTGCCTCATCTGAAAAAAGCAAATGGAATTTTTTAATCGATATTAGAATTGTTATTATGTTAGAACCTATTTGGTTTGATAAATTAATCGGAAGTGTTCTCTGGGGATTATACAAAAGAAGTGACTTTCCTTTTGTTAGTTTTAATTTGTATGAGCCTTCATTAAATACAAGTTCTGAGCTACCTTTTAAGCAAAAATGAAATTGTATAAAATCTTTACTAACTACTTTATTAAATTTCTGTAGCTGGTTTGTATTGTTGCTATGAATAGTTATAAAAATTTCTTTGTCAACCACTATTTCAGATGAGGAACTTATATCGACACTTTCTAAAAAACTTTTTGGTTGATTTTTTTTCTCTTTATTTAGAATCATTATAAATTAATTAGGTCGTTTATATCTGTAATATTTGACAAAAATAAGTTAAATTATAAAATAAAAAAATTGATTTATGAAAAAACTAGTAACGATATAAAAAGTTCTTTTAGCGTTGTTTTTTAAATAAAAGCATACTTATTTTTGCAAAAAGATTTATACTTAATGCAAACTGAAGCAACGAGTTTTTTTATTGTAGGAATTAGCTATAAAAATGCAGACGCAGAAATCCGTGGGAGATATAGTTTAGATCCTAAATCCAAATTATCTTTATTAACAAAAGCAAAAGAAGCAGGCCTTGAAAGTGTCATGGCTATTTCCACTTGTAATAGGACAGAGGTTATTGGTTTTGTAAATGACCCTGAAATACTAACAAAACTATTATGTGATGCAACCAATTCTTCAAAAGTAGAGTTTAAAAAATACGCCTACACTTTGAGTGAATATAAAGCTATAAATCACCTTTTCAAAGTTGGTTCAGGATTAGAAAGTCAGATTTTAGGTGATTTTGAAATTATAGGCCAATTGAAACACAGTGCGGCAAGCTCAAAAAAAGCAGGGCTATTAAACACTTACTTAGATAGATTAATTTCATTAGTTATTAGAGCAAGTAAAAGGATTAAAACTGAAACTAGTTTGTCAACAGGAGCAACTTCTGTTTCTTTTGCTTCTGTTCAGTACATCTGTAATAATATTGAAGATGTTAATAATAAAAATATCTTATTGTTTGGGACAGGCAAAATAGGACGAAATACTTGTGAGAATCTAATTAAACAAACAAAAAACAGTAAAATAACACTTATCAATAGGACAAAAGATAAGGCTGAAAAAATAGCTGGAAAATTCAATTTAAAAGTTGAAGATATTTCTGACTTAAGCCATGAAATTGCTAAAACTGATGTTCTAGTGGTTGCTACTGGCGCATTAGAAACTACAGTTAACAAAGGTCTGATAAAAACAAAAGCGCCACTTCTTATATTAGATTTATCAATTCCTAAAAACGTATCAAATGATGTCGCTGAATTAGATAATGTTAATTTGATTCACCTTGACGATCTTTCTAAAATTACAGATAAGACATTAGAATCTAGAAAAAAAGAGGTTCCAAAAGCAACAAAAATAATAGAATCAGTAATGAAAGAGTTTGAGGAATGGGTAGAAAACAGGAAGTTTGCCCCAACGATAAGAGCTCTAAAGAGTAAATTAACAAGTTTTAAAAACTCGGAATTAGAAAATCTAAAGAAGAAAAAAAATGACTTTGATTTTGAACATGCAGAGCTAATTAGTGATAACATAATTCAAAAAATCACCAATCATTTTGCAAATCATTTGATCAATGAAAACATTACAGCAAACAAAAGTGAAGAGTTAATTAAAAAAGTGTTTAACCTTGAAAAGACACTTTAGATGGATAATATTAAAATTGGGACAAGAGCTAGTAAGTTGGCTGTTTGGCAAGCTAAACAAGTCCAGGCCTTATTGCAAAAAATAAATATTTCGTCCTCAATAATCAAAATCAAATCAAGTGGAGATAAAGATTTATCCAAACCTGTTTACGAGTTAGGTGTTACCGGTGTGTTCACTAAAGAAATTGATTTAGCATTATTAAATAATGAAATTGATATTGCGGTTCATAGTCTTAAAGATGTTCCGACAAAATTGCCATTAGGGGTGATACAAGGAGCTGTACTTCAAAGAGGCTCTGAGATGGATATCATTATCCCTAATAACCCTTTAAAATCAAAAGAAAATACAATAGCAACGGGAAGTTTAAGGCGAAAAGCTCAATGGCTTAACAGATTTAAGACAGACAAAATTGTTGAAATAAGNGGNAATGTTCAAACTAGGCTAAGGAAGCTAAAAGAAAATAATTGGAATGGTACTATAATGGCAAAAGCTGGATTAGAAAGACTAGAAATATTGCCAGAATATTATCAAGAGTTAAACTGGATGATTCCTGCTCCAGCTCAAGGGGCTATATCTGTTCAAAACTTAACTATAAAGCCTTCAATTACCAAAATGTTAAAACAAATAAACCATGTTGAAACTGAAATTTGCACAAATATAGAAAGGAGTTTTTTAAATAAATTAGAGGGGGGTTGTACGGCACCAATTGGTGCGTATGCGAAAATAGCTAACAAGTCCATTGTTTTCAGAGCGGTTTTGCTCTCAGCTGAAGGGAAAAACAAAATAGAAATAAACGAGGTTGAAAAACTAGAAAATATTGAAGGGTTGGGTGAGAGGTTTGCAGAAAAAATCATTTCACTTGGTGGAGATAAAATATTAAATTCTTTAAAAGGATAGGACATGGCAAAGTTATTATCTACCAAAGTACTTAGCCCAAAAAATCATAAAAAAATCAGTGATGCAAGGATAAAAATCAGTGATTATAACGCTATAAAAATTGAAAAAATTGACTTCAATGTCAATCAGAGAATTGAAAATGCAATTTTCACAAGCAAGAATTCTGTGAAGGCTGTTTTAAACAAAAAATTAAAGATTAAAAATTGTTATTGTGTTGGCGAAAAAACAAAATCATTACTTTTAAAAAATGATCAAAAAGTAGTAAAAAGTGAAGAAAATGCTCAAAAATTGGCTGATTTTATAGTAAAATCATTAAAAAATGACGTTTTTGTGTTTTTTTGCGGAAACATTAAAAGAAACGAATTGCCCAAAATTTTAACTAAAAATCACATAAAATTTTCGATAGTTGAAGTTTATAAAACAAGTCTGATTTATAAGAAAATAGATGAAGCTTTTAACGGTATTTTATTTTTTAGTCCAAGCGCTGTAAGGAGCTATTGTTATTATAATAAAATTGATAGCGAAATGCTATTTACAATTGGACAGACAACGACAAATGAGGCTAAGACTTTTTCTAACAAAATTATAACATCGGACATTAACAGTATTGATCAGGTTGTTGATAATGCCATCAAATATTTTACATATGATAAAAAATGACTTATTACTTAGAGCTCTTAAAGGAGAGGTTGTCGAAAGGCCTCCTGTGTGGATGATGCGTCAGGCAGGAAGGTACTTACCAGAATTTATAGAAATTAGAAAAAAATATGATTTTTTTACTAGATGTCAAACACCTGAATTAGCTAGTGAAATTACAGTCCAACCAATTAGAAGATATGGAATGGACGCAGCTATATTGTTTAGTGATATTTTGGTAATTCCACAAGCAATGAATATTGAAGTTCTAATGAAACCAGACTTTTGGACCGTTTATTCCTAACCCTATTCGAAATGCAAAAGACCTTGAAAAGGTAGTAGTTCCTGATGTAAATGAATCGTTAGATTATGTCTTTGATGCTATTAAAATGACTAAAGAAATTTTAAATAATGATATTCCATTAATTGGATTCGCAGGATCGCCATGGACAATACTGTGCTATATTGTACAAGGTCAAGGGAGTAAAACTTTTGATAAAGCTAAAGAGTTTTGCTTCAAAAATCCGATTTTGGCTCATGAGCTGTTAAGTAAAATAACAGTAACCACAATTGCATATTTAAAACAAAAGGTTAATGCCGGGGTTGACGTTTTACAAATATTTGATTCTTGGGGAGGACTCCTTTCACCAACTGATTACAGTGAGTTTTCATGGCAATATATAAACCAAATTATAGAAGAGCTAAAGGATTTTGCGCCAGTTGTTGTATTTGGTAAAGGGTGTTGGTTTGCATTAAATGAAATGAGTAAAAGTAATGCCTCTGCTCTTGGTGTTGATTGGACAATCACTGCAAGAAATGCAAGATATTTAAGCGGTGGAAATATCACATTACAAGGCAACTTAGATCCTTCTAGGCTACTTTCTAGCAAATCAAAGATTAAAGATTTAGTCAACAGCATGATAAATGATTTTGGAAAAGATAGATACATTGTTAATCTTGGTCATGGCATACTCCCAAATATCCCATTAGAAAATGTTGAGGTGTTCATAAATACTGTGAAAGAATATAAAGCATAATGAAGACTAAATTCTACAGCCATATCGTACAATTACAAAAAAGCATCTGTGATGAATTTGAAAAAATTGATGGAAAGGCTAAGTTTTTTGAAGACAAATGGACAAGAGACGGGGGTGGCGGTGGAATAACTAAAATAATTGAAGATGGAAAAGTCATTGAAAAAGGCGGAGTAAATATTTCAAAGGTATTTGGGGAGCTTCCACAAAGTATGCAAAAGCAACTTAATACAAAGTCTAACAAATTTTTTGCATGTGGATTAAGCCTAGTGATTCATCCTATAAATCCAATGGTTCCTACAGTTCACGCAAATTGGAGATATTTTGAAATGTACGATGATGATGGAAACATTACTGACTCTTGGTTTGGAGGAGGTCAGGATTTAACTCCTTATTATATATTTGAAAATGATATCGAACATTTTCACAAGCAATGTAAAACTATTTGTGATAAACACAACCCAAGTTTTTATGTTAAATTTAAAGAGAATTGCGATAATTATTTTTTCAATTCCCATCGAAATGAAGCTAGAGGGGTTGGAGGTTTGTTTTTTGATTATTGTAAGCAAACCCCAACAACAAGTATGTCAGACTGGTTTAGTTTTGTGGAAGAAATTAGTAGTAATTTTATTAATTGTTATGGTCCTATAATAAACAGTAAAAAACTATTGACCTATTCTAAGTCCCAAAAAAAATGGCAAGAAATAAGAAGAGGAAGATATGTAGAGTTCAACCTAGTTCATGATAAAGGAACTCTATTTGGGCTAAAAACTAACGGGAGAATCGAAAGTATTTTGATGAGCTTACCTCCAAAAGTAAGCTGGAAATATAATTTTCTGCCTGAAAAAAATAGTGAAGAATCTAAACTTTTAGATATATTAAAAAACCCTGTCAAATGGGTTTAACAAACAATAAAATATGTATCCATTAAATAGAAATAGAAGACTTAGAACAAGTGAGACTTTAAGAAACCTAATTAGAGAGAACACTATCACTCCTAACGATTTTTTAGTTCCTTTATTTGTTATCGAAGGAAAAAACAATAAACGAGAAATTCAATCCATGCCTAATTATTTTAAAATGAGTATCGATCTGATTTTAAAAGAAATTAAAATTTTACATTCACTTGGATTAAAATCTGTTTTACTGTTTGCTCAAGTTGAAGAAAGTCTTAAAGATAACTATGGTACAGAAGCTATTAATAATAATGGCCTAATGCAAAGAGCTATAAGAAGCATAAAAGACAAGTTTCCAGATATTCTTGTAATGTCAGATGTTGCATTGGATCCTTACTCGTCATATGGTCATGACGGTGTGGTTGAAAATGGGTTAATTGTTAATGATATTACAAATGATATACTAGCAAAAATGAGTCTTTCTCATATTAAAGCTGGAGCAGATTTTGTGGCCCCAAGTGATATGATGGATGGAAGAGTGAAAGTGATTAGGACAATGTTAGAAAAAGAAGGATGTCATAATGCAGGAATTATGAGTTATAGTGCCAAATATGCCTCATCATTTTATGGGCCTTTTAGGGACGCTTTAGATTCTAAACCTGGATTTGGCGATAAGAAAACCTATCAAATGGATATAGGAAATCGAGAAGAAGCAATAAATGAAGTTAGACTGGATATAAAAGAGGGGGCAGATATAGTTATGGTTAAGCCTGGGATTTCGTATCTTGATATTATTAGAGATATTAAAAACAATTTTAATATCCCTATTTCTGCTTATCAAGTAAGTGGTGAGTATGCTATGATTAAAGCTGCTTCAAAAAATGGTTGGATCGATGAAAATCAAACAATTTTAGAGACATCGATTGCTTTTAAAAGAGCTGGAGCTAGTTTTATAGCTAGTTACTTTGCTAAAGATGTCATAAAATTAATTTCTTAATTATGTCAAAGAAAAAAAAAGGACTACTAATTCTTATTACACTAATTTCATCTTTTTATTTACTTGATCTTGGCTATTTAGTTAAGGCTGTAAAAGTAGGATACTTAAAAGGACACACTACGGCTTATTTATCAGACTATGTCCATTTTGACAATGATATTATTGAAACTGGAGTTCATCAACCATGGCTAATTAGCGATAAATATAATAGTAAAGTAGAATCTAAAAACTTAATTAATATTAATAAATTAAAAGAAACCACTTCATACCTAATTATACAAAATGATAGTATTGTTTTTGAAAAGTATTATTTAGGCTATAACCAAGATTCTATTTCAAATTCATTTTCAATGGCAAAAAGTTTTGTTAGTGCAATGTTAGGAAAGGCCATATCAGATGGATACATAAAGGGCCTTGACCAACCTGTTTCTGATTTCTTTAAGGAATTTAGTCAAGGGAAAGCTGCTAAGCTAACAGTTGGTGATCTTTCAACAATGTCTTCTGGACTAAATTATGTAGAAAAATATTATAGCCCTTTTTCACTTACTGCTAGAAGTTATTTTACTTCAGATTTGGAATCTTTAATTCTGGACTTAGAGGTTGTTGAAGAGCCCGGACAGAGATATAAATATCTTAGTAGTGACACCCAATTATTGGGAATGATTCTTGAAAAAGCAACTGGTAAAAATCTTTCTGATTATTTAAGTGAATCTTTTTGGAAGCCAATGGGAGCTAAAATTGCTTCTCCATGGCAAGTTGATAGCAGGGAAAATAATCTAGTTAAGGCATTTTGTTGTATCGCTAGTAGCGCCAGAGACTTTGCTAGGCTAGGTAAACTCTATAAGCAGCATGGAAAGTGGAAAGGACATCAGCTTTTAGACTCTACTTTTATTGCAAAATCTCTAACTCCAAAGTTTGCGAATGCTCCTTTCTATGGTTATGGATGGTGGTTAGACAAATACAAGGGCAAAGAAATCTTTTATTCAAGAGGACATCTTGGGCAACTAACTATAGTGATTCCAGAAGATGACTTAATTATTGTAAGATTAGGAAATTTAATTTCAAAAGAAGAACAAGGTAGTGCGCATTCAAAAGACTTTTACACCTATATTGATGAAGCTTACAACATAATTAATTAATTTTTTTGTTTTGAACAAAGCATCTTCTAATAATCTTATTTCAATAAAAAATTTAAGCATAAGTTTTATTAAAAAAAACAAGGTTGTTAATGTAGTTAACAATATTAGTTTTAATTTATTAAAAAATGAGGTGTTGGGAATCGTTGGTGAATCTGGCAGTGGAAAGTCTGTGACAGCATTGTCTATATTAAAGTTATTACCAAAAAATAAAGCCATATCTAAGGGGGAGGTAATTTATAACAACACAAATTTGTTAGAGATAAGTGATTCGAGTATTCGTCAAGTTAGAAAAAAAGATATCTCTATAATATTTCAAGAACCAATGTCTGCATTAAATCCAACAATGAAGTGTATTGATCAATTGCGTGAATGTTTTGAGTTAAAAAATATTGACATATTAGATGTTGAAGACGAGATAAACTTATTGATAAAAAAAGTTAAATTGGAAAAAGTTGACAACTTTAGTTCCAAATATCCACATCAACTCTCTGGTGGACAAAAACAAAGGTTAATGATTGCGATGGCTATAGCCTGTAAGCCTAAATTACTTATAGCTGATGAGCCTACCACGGCACTAGATGTTACAGTCCAGAAAGAGATCATTGAATTACTTTTAAAAATTAAAAAATCTGAAGGGTTAAGTATAATTTTTATTTCGCACGATCTAGCGCTAGTTTCTGAAATTGCAGATAGATTAATAGTAATGTATAAAGGAGAAATAATTGAAAAAGGAGGTGCGGCAAAAATATTTTCGAATCCAATTGAAAATTACACTAAAGGTTTGTTATACTCAAGACCAAATAATAAAGTTAAGTTAAGCAAACTTCCAACTGTGTCTGATTATATTAATAACTCTGTAGATAACTCAATTATTAGTGACGAGGAAATTGAAATTAGTCGACAAAAGATATATTCAAACAGCCCTATTTTAGAAATTAAAAATTTAGATAAATATTATATTCAAAATAAAATATGGTTTAAGAAAAAAGAGAATTTAAAGCTCTTGATGGTATTAATTTGCAGCTATATAAAGGAGAAACACTTGGTTTGGTTGGTGAGTCAGGATGTGGTAAGTCTACATTAGTAAAAACAATTGTTCAAATTGAAAAGGTTAGTAATGGATCCATATTTTATAAAGGCACTGATATTACAAGGCTTTCTAAGTCTGAGTTAAATAATTATAGAAAAGATGTTCAGCTAATTTTTCAAGACCCTGACTCTTCTTTGAATCCTAAAAAAACTGTTGGATCATTAATAATGGAGCCTATGATTGTTCATAAGATTGACAAAAAAGACAACTCTTACAAAAATTTGTGTATAGCTTTGTTAAAAGATGTTGGCCTTAAAAAAAATGTCTTTTATAAATATCCTCATGAACTATCTGGAGGTCAAAAACAAAGAGTAGGAATCGCAAGAGCAATTAGTGTTAGGCCTAAAGTATTAATTTGTGATGAGTCTGTATCTGCTTTAGATGTTTCTGTTCAGGCACAGGTATTAAATTTATTAAATCATTTAAAGAAAAAGCTAAAACTTACGTACATATTCATTTC